>Ga0209391_10000091_pt1 | contig 32207 bp, 30 predicted proteins | sample PPLLak3March2015_FD_187246 | JGI IMG/M metagenome (GOLD analysis project Ga0209391, IMG submission 187246) | Freshwater sediment microbial communities from Prairie Pothole Lake near Jamestown, North Dakota, USA - PPLs Lake P7 Core (1) Depth... | ecosystem: Environmental > Aquatic > Freshwater >...
ATGTCTTCCCGATGATCCCCGCCGGGGCCGCGCTCGAGGACATGATCATCGAGGCTCCCAAGCACCGCATGGCCAAACCCGTCGGTTCCACGTGAGAGACTCTTGAATTCAACATTCAAATCCAACATTCAACATTCTTTACGCCATGTCTCATACCATCGTGACCACTGACACACCGGTCGAAGCCGCGCCGATCGCCCGCGGGCCGGTCCACACGCTCTCGATTCTCGTCAACAACCAGCCCGGTGTGCTGATGCGCATCTGCCAGGTGTTCTCGCGCCGCGGCTTCAACATCGATTCGCTGGTCGTTTCCGAAGGCCGCAACGCGAACTTCTCGCGCATGACCATCGGCGTTTCCGGTGATCCGGAAGGCCTCAGCCAGATCATCATGCAGGTCGGCAAGCTCATCGATGTGATCCATTGCTTCGAGCACACCTCGGCCAACTCGGTGACCAAGGAGATGATCCTCATCAAGATCCTCTGCTCGCCCGAGGAACGCTCCATGGCACTGCAGATCACCGAGCATTTCTCCGGCAAGACCGTGGACCTCACGCCCACCTCCATGATCGTCATGCTCAACGGCGACAGCCCGAAGATCGACGCCGCGGTCACCATGTTCTCGCAGTTCAACATCATCGAGACCGTGCGCACCGGCAAGGTGGTCATGGCCCGCGGCGAGCAGCCGACGTGATCAGGCGGCCTCCGTTCCGCGCAGGATGCGGATGCCATGGCGGATGTATTCCACCGTGGACCACAGCGTGAACACGGCGGCCACGATGCATGGCCAGGTGGGCGGAATGTCCGTCAGCTTGAGCATCACCCAGCCGAGCGCGAACATCTGCGCCACCGTGGTCACCTTGCCGGTCCAGTGCGGCGCGAATTCCACCTCGCGGCGATGGTTCCACAAAATCCGGATGCCGCCGATGATGATGCAATCCCGCAGCACCACGATGGCCGCGAACCACAACGGCAGCCGCCAGCCGTCCACACCCCAATCGACGAGCGAGAGCGTGACCACGCCGGTCAGCAGCAGCGACTTGTCCGCGATGGGATCGATGAACGCGCCGAACTTCGAGATCTGGTTGAAATGGCGGGCGACCCAGCCGTCGATGCCATCGCTGCCGGCGGCGGTGACGAACACGCCGAGCGCCCACCAGCGCAGCGCTTCATTCGGCGCGCCGGATTGCACCGATTGACCGTAGGCGAGCGCCAGTACCGCGAAGACCGGCACCATCAGGATGCGGGTGATGGTGATCTTGCTGGCGAAGGTCATGGGGAGATTGAAGCAAAACTCCCGCCGCTGCGGAACAGGAAACTACGGGGATTGGTCTTGCCGTGGGTTTTCATGTCGGGAAGGATGGGCGCGTAGTTTTCCACTCATGAGCTCGCCTCCATCCGTCAATGTCGCGCGTCTCACCTATCTGCTGGTGTGCGAGGCGGCCGGCGTGGCCATCGCCCTGAGCACCAAGGGCACGATGTTCGAGGTGCCGCTGTCCGTCGGCATCATCGGCGGGCTCGGCGTGGCCGGGCTTTTCATCTGGATCGAGTCGTTGATGAAAGGTTTCACCCTGCGCGGTTTCTCGACGGCCACCTTCGGACTCGGAGTGGGCTTGTTATGCGCCTGGCTGCTCACGCGGGTGCAGATTTCCAACCTGTTGGAAGTCGCCTTCCGCGATCAGCTGGAGTCGAAGGAAAACAGCGAAGTGCTCGTCAACGCGCTGCGCCTGGCGCTCGATGTCACCTTGTTCGCGAGTCTCGGATTTCTCGGAGCCGTGCTTTCGCTGCGCGGCAACCGCGACGACTTCGCCTTCATCATTCCTTACGTGCGGTTCCGCCAGGACGCCTCCACCGGCCAGCCGGTGGTGCTGGATCCGGAGGCGGTGATCGATGGTCGTGTGCCGGGCATTCTGCGCTCGGGATTCCTGCACGGCCGCCTGATTGTGCCGCGTTTCGTCCTGGATGAACTTCAAACCATGGCGGACTCCGCGGCCAACGGCCACCGCCAGCGCGGCCAGCGCGGACTCGATTGCCTCGATGCGATGCAAAAGGCGCCGGACATCCAGATTTCCATCCACGACGGCCGGACCTCGCCGGGCGCGGACAACCTCAACGCCCGGCTCATCGAGTGCACCCGGCTGCTCGGCGCGCGCCTGATGACCACTGATGAAAACCTCGCCAAGGTCGCCAAACTCCAGGGTGTGGACGTGCTCAACATCCAGGAGCTGGACGATGCCTTGAAACCGACGGTGGCCGTCGGCCAGCGGCTGCGCATCGCCTTGGTGCGCACCGGCAAGGAAGAACACCAGGGCGTGGGCTATCTGCCGGACGGCACCATGATCGTGGTCAACCACGCGGTGGCGAAAATCGGCACCACGGTGGAGGCGCTGGTGGTCAGCACGCTGCAAACGGCGGGCGGGACCATGGTTTTCGCGGAGCTGCACAACGCGGGCTGAGCCGCGCCGAGTGATGGCATGGCCGTGGTTGCTGCGTCTCGCAGCAATCAACCTATGACATTGCGGCGAGACGCCACAACCACGCTCAGCGTTTCTTGCGCAGCCGTTTGCCGCTCAAGCGCGAGGCGATCAGGTTCGGGCAGCGGCCGTTCAAGCGCAGTTGTTCGCAACTCGCTTCGATCTTGAGCGTCTGGCGCACCGGCCGGAAGCCGAGCCGGCGGGTCACGCAGTCGTTGAGCAGGTCGATGTGGGAATCCTCGAACTCGACCACGCGCCCGCAGTCGATGCAGACGAGGTGGTTGTGCGCGGGCTTGTCGAGGAAGTTGGGATCGTAAGTCGTCTGGTTGTCGCCGAGGTCGATCTCGCGCAGCAGGTCGGCCTCCACCAGCAGCGCGAGCGTGCGGTAAACCGTGGCGCGCGAGATGTCCGAGCTCGACTTGCGCACCCGGTCGAAAAGTTCCTCGGCGGTGAAATGCTCGTCCTTGGAGAAGGCGGACTTGATGATGAGGTCGCGCTGGCCGGTGCGCCGCAGGCCCTTGCGCCGGATGAACTCCTCGAGCCGCTCCTGAATCCCGCTCTCCATGAGCGCGAGGCTAGGCGTTTCCGTGCTCCGCGCAAAGCGCAAACATGTGCCGGTCAGGCTTGCGGGAAATCCCGCACCAGCGCCTCGAGCTTCACGATGTCCGCGGCGAAGTTGCGGATGCCTTGGGCGGTTTTCTCGGTGGCCATGGCGTCCTCGTTGAGGGCGTAGCGGAAGGCTTTCTCGTCGAGGCTGATCTTCGGATCGCCGCTCTGGGCCGCCTCGGCCGGTGTGAGGTGGGGGATGACGGTTTCCGTGGAAGCCTGCAGTTCACCTAACAGACCTGGGCTGATGGTGAGCAAATCGCAGCCGGCCAGCGCGAGGATCTCGCCCTTGTTGCGGAACGAGGCGCCCATGACCTCGGTCTGGTAGCCGTGTTTCTTGTAATAATGGTAAATCCGGCGGACGGACAGCACGCCGGGATCATCCTCGGCATCGTAGTCCTTGCCGGTGGCGGCCTTGTGCCAATCGAGAATGCGGCCGACAAAGGGCGAGATGAGCCGCACGCCCGCCTCGGCGCAGGCCACGGCCTGGGCGAAGGAGAACAGCAGCGTGAGATTGCAGCGGATGCCTTCCTTTTCCAGCACCTCGGCGGCCTTGATGCCCTCCCAGGTGGAGGCGATTTTGATGAGGATGCGCTCGCGCGGCTGGCCTTCCTTTTCATAGGCGGCGATCAGGTGGCGGGCCTTGGCGATGGTGCCCTCCGTATCGAAGGAAAGCCGGGCGTCCACCTCGGTGGAGACGCGGCCGGGGACGATCCTGAGGATTTCCAGGCCGAAGAGGATGAGGATGCGGTCGAGGATGGCATCCATGCCGGCCCCGGCGTTTTCCTTCACCGCCTGCCCGACGAGGTGGCGGTATTCCGGTTTCGCGGCGGCCTGCAGGATGAGCGAGGGATTGGTGGTGGCGTCCTGCGGCTGATAGATCTTCATCGACTCGAAGTCGCCGGTGTCGGCAACGACGGTGGTGAGCTGCTTGAGTTGATCGAGCTGGTTCATGACCTGTTAGAGCTTGCGCATTTCGTCCTCCAGCCGCTCGGCGAGCCATTGTTTCATCATCGACTGGTAGTTGAGGAAACGGGAGCGGGCGATGCGCTTGATGCGCGAGAGCATGCGTGGATCGAAGCGCAGGGTGATGGTGGTGGATTCGCGGGAATCGGCCTCGTGCACGGAGGTGGCCATGAGGCGGCCATCGAGCTCGTGGGTTTCCCAGAAACGGGCTTCGGCAGCCTCATCGGCGAACTCGGGGATCTCGGACCAGCGGGAAATGATGTTCATGGGGAAAAGGGGTCGGGATGTTTCAGCGCAGCTCGGCGTATTTGCGGTCGTAGAATTTCCGCTCGGTTTCGGACATTTCGCGCGCGGCGACGACCCGGGCGGTTTTTCCATCGGTGCTGAAGGCGCAGAACAGGTGGCGGTCCGCCACCGTGCGGCCGAGTGCGAAGAAGCGGGTGGCACCGTCGCCGCGTTCCGCATCCGGCAGGAAGCGCACGGCGAAGGGGTCTTCGAAAGCCTCCTCCAGCTCGCGGGGCTTGATGCTCCGGAGGTCGAACTGCACGTCGATCAAGTCAAGGTCCATGGCCGGGAGTCTGCGGATGGGCGGCGGAGAGTGCAATACCGGGTTTCACTCCCAGCGCGTCAGGGTGCCCGGCGGGTGATGCTGATCACCGCGGCGAACTTGCGGCAGATTTCCTGCAGCCGGGGATCCGCCTCGATTTGGGCGAGCGTCCATGGCAGGCGGAAGCGCCAGTTTTCCCCGCCGCGGGTGCCGGGGTGGTTGATGCGCTCATCGAGATCGAAGAGCTCGGTGATCATGAGCACGGCGTAGCGGGAGTTTGATGAAAACAGGGCCTTGTGAAGGCGCAGGCGGATGCCCTCGGTGAAGGGCGGCCACAGCCCGTGGGCGGGGATCGGAATGCCGGCGAACTCGGAAAGGATCCGCAGCGTGTTGTGGGCGCCGTGGGACTGCCAGCCGGAGTGCTCGGTGGGGTTTTCCTGATGCTGCTGGATGACCCGCAGGCAGCCGCGCCAGATGCCGTTGATGGAGTCATGGTCGTGGGTGGAAAAAGTGGCGAAGGAGTTTTCCGGAAAACAATTGGCCGGCGTGGGGTGGCCGAACTCGTTGCAGTCCCAGTGCGGAATGCGGAAGCCTGTGATGTCCAGGTCCGCGAGGTGCGGCCGCATGTATTCGGGCACCCAGCCGAGGTCCTCGGCGATGACTTCCGCGCCGTTCGCGGCCTCCAGCACGGCGCGCAGGCGGATGTCGCCATCGGCGCGGTTGGCGGCCTTGTTTTCCACCGTGTCGTCCGGCCGCAGGAACCAGCGCGGCAGCCGGCCGCCGTTCATCTCCGCGGCCTGCTCGTAGGATAGGCCGATGAATTCATGGTTGCGCTCCGGCCGCCAGGGGAAGGCGTAGATCCGATAAAAGCCGAGGATGTGATCCAGCCGGAAAATCCGGAAAATCCGGGTGAGCCGCGTGATGCGCGATTTCCACCAGCGGAAACCATTGGCCTCCATGTGGTCCCAGCGGTAGAGCGGAATCCCCCAGTTCTGGCCCCATTGTTGGAAAAACGGATCGTTCTGGCTCATCCCCTCCGGTGGCGAGCCGCCGCACCAATCGAGGTGGAATTCATCGCGCTGGAAAAACACATCGCACGAATGCCAACTGATGCCGATGGGCACATCGCCCATCAATTTCACGCCGCGGGAATCCGCGTGCTCGCGCAGCGCCTGCCACTGGCGGTGGCACAGCCACTGGACGAAGGCGAAAAACCCGAGCCGGTAATCCACCGCCGCCGCATCCAGCCGCCGCAGGTTTTCCAGAAACCCGCGCGCCAGCCGTGGCGTCTGGCAGGATTCCGGCCAGCGGTCCCAGGTGAGCGACTCGCCGTGGTGCTCCATCAGGAAGCGGAACAGGCAGTAGTCGTCCAGCCACTCGCCCTCCTGCCGCTGGAAGCGCGCGAATTCCTTCTCCAGCGCCGCGCCCGCGCCTTCAAACTTGGACCACGCCAGCTCCAGCAGCGTGCGCTTCGCCTGCCGCACCGCCGGGTAGTCCACCAACGCCGCATGCAAGGCCTCGCCAAGACGCTCGCGGGCATTGGAGACCTCCGCCGCTGTCAGCCACGGCAGCCGCGTTTCATCCAGCGTCAGATAGATCGGATCCAGCGCGGCGGAGGAAATGGCGCTGTAGGGGCTCTCGTCCGGGCCGTTCTCGTTGACCGGCAGCAACTGGATGAAACCCACGCCGTGGTCGGCTGCCCAATCGACCCACTCGCGCAGCGCCTGCGTGTCCCCGATGCCGAAGTCCCCCTCACGGCGCGGGGAAAATGCGGGAATGAGGATGCCGGCCTGGCGTTTGGCGGGTGGATGCACCCGCGGAGTCTGCCAGCCGCCCACGCCGGGTAAATCCCGAATTTTCCTCCTAACAAAAACCGCCAGCCCGCGGAAATGAGTTTTTGACAGCGGTGGATGATGCCACCAGACTATCTGACAGGAATGTAATGATGCATTCCCAACCAACCCCATAAAACGACCATGAAATACAAACTTTGGATCCCGCTGATTGCGATTCCCGCACTGCTCATCGGCTGCAAGCCCAAGGAAACCGTGAGCGAGAAAATGGACGCCGGTGCTGAGAAAATCGCCGAGGGCGTGAAGGGCATGGCCGGTGCCGTGGCCGAGGAGGCGGACAAGGCCGCGGAACAGGCCAAGCAGGCCGCCGATCAAGCAGCCGCCGCCGCTGCCGCAGAATCCGCCAAGCTCAAGGCCGCCACCGAGGCCGCTGCGGAAAAAGCGAAGAAAGAAGCCGCCGCGGCCGCGGCCGCCGCCAAATCCGCTGTGGAAGGCGCTGCGGATGATGTCAAGGAAGCTGTTGAAGAAGCGGCTCCTGAATAGGAAACCATATGTCTGCACCGCGAGTTCCGGTGCCAATCCATCCCGAAGCCGGCGTCCTTGCACAGGACGCCGGTTTTTTTGCGGGCCTGTGGCAAACGGCACTTGATTCGGGCTGGCCACCGCAGACCGGGCAGGCAAGGTTGCCTCCCGCCGCATGCCCGCCACCACCGCGCCTGTCTCTGTTTTCCGGCTCCGTTTCATCGACATGGCGCGGGCCGTGGCGATCCTGCTGATGCTGGAAGGGCACTTTGTGGATGTCACGCTTGCGGCGGAGTGGCGGGTGTCGGGGCGGCTGCTCTATGACTGGTGGCTTTATGTGCGCGGGCTTGCCGCACCGATGTTTTTCACGGTGACGGGCGTGATTTTCGCCTACCTGCTGAGCGGTTCGAGCGAGCCCGGATTCTTCAGGCAGCGTCGCGTGCGCCGCGGGCTGCTGCGCGCGGTGGAGCTGTTTTTCTGGGGCTACCTGCTGCAGGTGAACCTGCGGCAACTGCCGCGCATGTTGCAGGGCGAGTGGGATCCGTGGTTGCAGTCATTCCACGTGCTGCAGTGCATTGCGGTGGGCCTGCTGGCCATGATCGCCATCTTCGGGCTCCTGCGCCGGGCCGGGCCATGGGTGCTGGCCGGCACTTGCCTCGCCGCCGGATCCGCGGTCTTCCTGGCTTCCGTGGTTATTGCAAACACCGCCGGGCCACTGCCAATCGGGGTGCCGCAGTGGTTGCAAAACCCGCTCAAAGGCCCTTCCGCACCATTTCCTTTGGCACCATGGACAGGCTTCACGCTCTATGGCACCGCCATCGGCGTGCTGGTCCGCCAGCGCACGGGCAAATCCGGCGGCACCCTCAGCCCGTTGCCGTTTCTGGCCATCGGCCTGTTGCTCAAGTGCCTTGGCTGGGCGCTGGACCGCCAACTCGGCGGCCTGCTGCTGGACGCGCTGGGATACCCGGCACAGCCGCGCGTGCTGCCCGCCGCCTTTCACGGCCGGGTCGGGGAAATTCTGATGGTTCTGGCGTTGCTCATCTGGATCGAGCAACGCTGCCGCCCCGGCGCGCCGTGGTTCCAAACCATCGGCCGCAACACCTTTCCGATCTATGTCGGCCACGTGATCGTCCTTTATGGCGGCATCTTCGGCATCGGCATCGATAGCTGGCTGGCAAACTCGCTCAACCCCTGGCAAGCCGTGCTGGGAACCCTTCTCTTCTGCGGGTTTTTCGCGCTGGCGGCCCAGTGGGTGGAGCCGCTCACACTGCGCATCAAGGCCTGGCGCGGCTGAGATGCCGGTTGCGCCGCAGCCCTGGCGCGGCGATGATGCCTGCGGGAGGAGAAATGATGCACAAGCACATGAATCCCGGCTTGCTGGTCTTCCTGCGTGATCCGGCCTCGTATCCGCACCGGCCGGAGGAAGTCCGCGAGGCGCACACCCATGCGTCGATGGTCTTTCTGGTTCCGCCGCTGGTTTACAAGATCAAGAAGCCGGTGGACTTCGGGTTTCTCGATTTCTCCACACTGGAGAAACGCCGCCACTTCTGCCAACGCGAGGTGGAACTCAACTCCCGCCTCGCGCCAGGCGTCTATCTCGAAGTGGAGTCCATCACGCGCTGCAAGGATGGATTCGCCATCGGCGGCGATGGCCCGGTCGCGGAACACGCCGTGGTCATGCGCCATCTCACGCCCGATGGCTTCCTCGACTCCCGCATCCGCTCCGGCACCGCCGGCGAGCCCGAACTGGAACGGGTGGCCCGAACACTGGCGGATTTCTATCAGAAACAACCGTCGCCACCGGAGGTCGCCGAGTGGGGAAGAGTGGAAAAACTCCGCGTCAGCACCGACGAGAACTTCGCGCAAACCCGCCGCTTCATCGGCAAAACCCTCTCGCGCGCGGCCTTCGGGGCGATCCGCTCCTTCACCGCGAGTTGTTATAAACGGCGGCGCGCGCTTTTCGAAAAACGCGTGGCGGACGGCTGGATCCGCGATTGCCATGGCGACCTTCATCTCGACCACATCCATGTCACCGGCGGCGAATTGCAGATCTATGACTGCATCGAGTTCAATGACCGCTTCCGCCACCTCGACGTGGCCAGCGACGCCGCGTTCCTCGCCATGGATCTCGACTACCACGGCCGGCCGGATCTCGCGCGCTTCGTCATCCGGCGGCTGGCGGATTTGTTAGATGATCCGGAGATGGAAGAGCTGATGGATTTCTACAAATGCTACCGCGCCTATGTCCGCGGCAAGGTGGAAAGCCTGCACAGCGTGGCGGACATGGCCGACGATGGCGAACGCGCCGCAGCCGCGGAGAACGCGCGGCGCTATTTCCAACTCGCGCTGCAATACGCGGTGTGCGGCTCTTCTCCGCTGGCGCTGGTCGTCATGGGCCGCGTGGCCTCGGGAAAGTCCACCCTCGCCACGACCCTCTCACACGCGCTTGGCTGGCGGATGATTTCCTCAGACACACTCCGCAAGACACTCGCCGGAGTGCCGCCGCACCACCGCGGCGATGCCGCGAGCCGCGCGAAACTCTATGCCGCGGACATGACAGAGCGCACTTATGAAAAGATGATCCGCGATGCCGCAGAGACCCTGCGCCGGGGCCACGGCGTGATTCTCGACGCCACGTTTTCCAAACGCGCTTTCCGCGACCGCTTGCGCGCAACCCTCGGCGACGGACATCTGCAATGGATCCACGCCGAGGCCGATGAATCCACCGCCGGCGAACGCCTGCGGCAACGCGAGGCAAACCACGATGTGGTCTCAGACGCCCGGCTTGGCGATCAACCGATGCTCGACGCCGCGTTTGAGGCCCCGGGCGAACTGCCGGCGCACGCGGTGATCCGCATTGCCACGGCCGCGAAGCCGGAAGAAAGCCTCCGCCGCCTGCTGCTCGCCATGAGCGGGCTCAGAGCGCGAGCAACTTCGCCTTGAGCTGGTCCTTGGTGACGCTGGCTCCGACGATCTGGTCCTTCACCTCGCCGTTCTTGAAAAACAGCAGCAGCGGGATGGAGCGCACGTTGTATTTCACCGCCAGATCGCGGGCTTCGTCCACGTTCACCTTGCCCACCTTCGCCTGGCCGGCGAGTTCGGTGGAGACTTGGTCGATCACGGGGCCGATCATTTTGCAGGGGCCGCACCATTCGGCCCAGAAGTCCACGAGCACGGGCACGCTGGAGTCGATCACTTCGGATTGGAAATTCGCTTCGGTAAGGTTAAGAGCCATGCGCGGACCTTGGAGCGTGATGCCGGATACGTCAAGAGCCGCCCTGCGGGATGCGCAAGACGGCTCTTGAAAACGGTTTGTGAATGCCGACTCAGCCTAAAGGAAGGGCTCCCGCCGCGAAGGCGAGGTAGAGGACGATTGCGGCGAGCACGGTGTTGATGATGGGCCAGGCCATGATTTTTGAAAAGTTGGGAGTTTAGTGCTTATTCGATGAGCTGCGACCAATCGCCGGACTTCGGATTGTCCTCGGCGCTGATCCAAGTGTTGGCGAGCATCAGTTGGAAAACCAGCACCAGCAGGGCGGCGGCGAAGCCCACCCCGGCGAGGATGTCGATCATGCGCTCCTGGGGAGCTTCCTCCTCATCGTCGTCAGCCACCAGCGTCGGCGCTTGCGAGGATGAAGTGGCACCAAGCGGAGTCGTGGGAGGCTGCAGCTGGACGGTGGCCTTGGGCAGCGTGGGAGTGGCCGCCGGCTTGAGAGCCACGGTGGGCGATGCCGGGGTGAGCGGAGCCGCGCTGGTGGCGAGCTTGATCGTCGGCGCGGGCGCGGTGGGCGCTCCTGCGGGGCGCAGCGGCACCGTCGGTGCCGGCGGACGAGGGGCGCCACCGGGAACGGGCGGGCGCACCGGCGGCGCAAGCGGCACGGTGGCGGACGGAACGGCAGGCGCGTCGGCGGCTTTGAGGGTCACGCGGACGGTTTCCTTCTTGAGAGGCACGCTCGACGTTTGTTTGGACGGATTCGGGGCTTGGTTTTCGTTATCGCTCATGCGCGTGCGGGGTTTTGAATTGAGAACGGGGCGAGTAAGGCAACTTGCCCAATGGCTGTCAAACTGGGATTTCCATGCTTTTTTTGATGCTCTTTTCCCCCTGCCGTGATTCCAATCCCGGCAGCCGCCATGTCCGCCGAAAAGACCGCCATCATCCCCACCCGCGCCGAGGATTTCCCCGAGTGGTATCAACAAGTCATCAAAGCCGCAGACCTCGCGGAAAACTCCGAGACCCGCGGCTGCATGGTCATCAAGCCGTGGGGCTACGGCATTTGGGAGCTCATCCATCAACAGCTTGACCGGAAATTCAAGGCCACCGGCCACCAGAACGCCTATTTTCCGCTGCTCATCCCGCTTTCCTATCTCGAAAAGGAAGCCGAGCACGCCGAGGGCTTCGCCACAGAGTGCGCTGTGGTCACGCATCACCGGCTCGAAGCGGTGAAAGATCCGGTCACCGGGAAAACCAAGATGATCCCCACCGGCGAACTGGCCGAGCCCTACGTCATCCGGCCGACCTCCGAGACGATCATCGGCGCGGCATTCGCGCGCTGGATCGAGTCCTATCGCGACCTGCCGCTGCTGATCAACCAGTGGGCCAACGTGATGCGTTGGGAAATGCGCCCGCGTTTGTTCCTGCGCACCGCCGAGTTCCTCTGGCAGGAAGGCCACACCGCCCATGAAACCAAGGACGAGGCCATCGCCGAAACCCGCCTCATGCACGGCGTCTATGAAGAGTTCCTGCGCGATCACCTCGCCATCCCGGTGATCCCCGGCGAGAAGACGGAAAACGAACGCTTCCCCGGCGCTGAGATGACTCTAACAGTGGAAGCCATGGTGCAGGATAAGAAGGCCATCCAGGCCGGCACCTCGCACTACCTCGGCCAGAATTTCTCGAAAGCCCAGAACATCGCCTTCACCGGCCGCGACGGCACCGTCCAACACGCCCACACCACTTCATGGGGCGTTTCCACCCGCATGATCGGCACCCTCATCATGGCCCATGCCGACGACGACGGCCTGATCCTGCCGCCGCGCGTGGCCACCCAGCACATCGTCATCCTGCCGATCACGCCAAAGGAAGACTCGCGCGACGCGGTGATCGCCTCGTGCCAGGCACTCGCGGAAACGCTGCGCCACCAGATGTATCACGGCGAGCCGCTGCGCGTGCACGTCGACACCCGCGACCTCGGCGGTGGCATCAAGAAATGGGAGTGGATCAAGAAGGGCGTGCCCATCCGCATCGAGATCGGCCCGCGCGACATCGAGACGCGCAAGTGCTGCGTCCAGCGCCGCGACCAGGCGGTTTCCGTCAAGGATTTCCCGGTGAAGGAGGACTTCATCCGCTCCGCCGTGGAAATTCTGGATCAAATTCACCACCATCTGTTAGATCGCGCCACCGCCTTCCGCAACGCGAACATCACGCCCTGCGATTCGCTGGAAACCTTCCACGCCCACTGGGCCACCGAAAACCCCGGCTGGCTGCTCACGCCGTGGGCCGGCACGCCGGAGCAGGAGGACGAGCTCTCCAAGCAGCACAAGATCACCATCCGCTGCATCCCGCTCGATTCCGTGCCGCTGCCGCAAACCGCAGGCGGCAGGTGTTTTCTAACAGGCAAGGAAACAGCCACCCGCGCGCTGTGGGGGCGCAGCTATTGAACCCTGAGGAGCGCGCTTTCCCGCACGCTGTCCGCTCCATGCACCCGATGATTTCCGGATGAAGGAATTTTCCGGAAACTGGAATTACCCTGCGGAGCTGCCGGTGGTCGAGCACCGGCAGGAAATCCTTGCGGCGCTCAAGGCGCATCAGGTGATCGTGGTGGTAAGCGACACCGGCTCCGGCAAAACCACGCAGCTTCCCAAGATGGTGGCGGAGGCGATGGGCCCGGAGGGTGGGCGCATCGGCTGCACGCAGCCGCGGCGCATCGCGGCGGCCAGTGTGTCGAAACGCGTGGCCGAGGAGCTCGCGGTGCCGCTCGGCGGATACGTCGGCTATCAGGTGCGCTTCGAGGAGAAACTCTCGCGCGAGACGCGCATCAAGTTCATGACCGATGGCATCCTGCTGGCGGAAACCCAGGGCGATCCCCTGCTGCGGCAATATCAGGTGCTGATTCTCGACGAGGCGCACGAGCGCTCGCTGAATATCGATTTCCTGTTAGGATATCTCAAGCGGCTGCTGGAAAAGCGCAAGGATCTCAAACTCGTGATCTCCTCCGCCACGCTCGACGCGGGATCGTTCGCGGCGTTTTTCACGATGGATGGCAAACCATCTCCGGTGATCGAAGCTCCGGGGCGGATGTTTCCGGTGGCGGAGTTTTTCCTGCCGCCGAATGACGACGAGGATCTGCCGCAGCACGTGGCTCGCGCGGTGGACATGTTGAGCGGTCTTGATCCGCGCGGCGACGCGCTGGTGTTCCTGCCCGGCGAGCGTGAGATCCGCGAGTGCGCGGACGTGTTGGAGGGGCGGCGTTATCCCGGCACCGAGGTGCTGCCCTTGTTTGCAAGGCTCGGCCTGGGCGACCAACAGCGCGTGTTCAATCCCGGCAACCAGCGGCGCATCATCCTCGCCACCAATGTGGCGGAAACCTCGCTGACCATTCCGCGCATCGCCTGCGTGATCGATTCCGGCATCGCCCGCGTCAACCGCTGGAGCCCGGGGCGCGGCGTGCAGCGCTTGCAAATCGAGCCGGTCAGCCAGGCCAGCGCGCGCCAGCGCAAGGGCCGCTGCGGCCGCGTGCGGGATGGCGTCTGCCTGCGGCTTTATGAAGAGGATGATCTAACAGAGCGCCCGGAGTTCACCGATCCGGAAATCCGCCGCAGTTCGCTGGCGGGAGTGATCCTGCGGATGAAGGCACTCGGCCTGCCGGAAATTTCCGAGTTTCCCTTCCTCGATCCGCCCGCGCCGAAAGCCATTGCCGAAGGCTACCGCACACTGCGCGAGGTGGGTGCGCTGGACCGCGAGAAAAATCTAACCGACTACGGACGTCGTATGTCGCGCCTGCCGGTGGACCCGCGGCTCGGGCGGATGCTCATCGAAGCGCGCGAGGAACACTGCCTCGCCGAAATGCTGCCGATCATCGCCGCACTGGAAAGCAACGATCCACGCGAGCGCCCGGCGGAAAAAATCCGCGAGGCAGACGCGGCGCATGCCAGATGGAAGGATGGCGAGAGCGACTTCATCGGCATCCTGCGCATGTGGCGGGATGTGATGAAGTTCCGCGAAGCCAACGGACGCTGGAAGCGCAACGCGCTGCGGAAGTTCTGCGCCACGGCCTTTCTCAACGCCCGCCGGGTGATGGAGTGGGCAAATGTGGCGGATGAGCTTGAGGAGTTGTTGGAAAGAGAATGGAAAGTGAAAGTTCCGGCCTTGGGCAAGGACCCATCATACGCCGCCATCCACCGCTCTCTGCTCGCTGGCGTGCCTCGGCAGTTCGGCCTGTGGGACCGTGAGAACAAGGCCTACCGCAGTGCTTCCGGCGGATTTTTCGCGGTGTTTCCCGGCTCCGGCTTGTTCGGCATCCCCAAGCGCCACGAGTGGGTGGTGGCCATGGAACTGGTGGAAACCACCCGCCTGTGGGCGCGGCGGGTGGCGCGCATCGATCCGGAATGGGTCGAACAGGTCGCTCCGCATCTTTGCCGCAGCCGTTATGGCGAGGCGCATTGGGATGAGAAACAAGGCGCGGTTTATGGCAAGGAAACCGTCATCTGCGGCGGCCTGCCGGTGGTGGCGGCACGGCGCGTTCACTACGGCCGGGTGGACGCGAAGGCCGCACGTTCCGTGTTCCTGCGTGAGGGCCTGTTAGGCGGCGGCTTGCGGAAACGCTGCCGTTTTATTGATGAGATCGAAGCAATGCGCGAATCGATCACCGCAGTGGAGGAAAAACTCCGCCGCCCCGGTGGCTTGTGGAGCGAGGAGGCGGTGCTGCGTTTCTGCGAAGAGCGGATTCCCGAGGATATCAACACCGCGGCGGCCTTTCACAAGTGGTTGGCGCAGCATGAGGATGCCCTCACCCTTTCGCTTGCCGATGTGTTGGATGAGGATCTCGAATCGCTCGGACTCGACTTGTTTCCGGACTCGCTCACGCACGATGGCGAGGAGTATCCGCTTTACTATCATGCCGCCTCGGGCGAGCGCGACGATGGTGTGACGCTTGGCGTGCACGTCGATCAACTACCCAAGCTGCCGCCATGGCTGCCGGGCTGGGGCGTGGATGGAAACCTGCGCGAGCGTGCCGAAATCCTGCTGCGCTCGCTGCCCAAAGACTACCGCCGCGCCTGCCAGCCGATCGCACAGATGGCCGATGGTTTCGCGGATCTCTGGTGCCACGCGCCCAAGGATGCTTCGATCCTCCAGGCGCTTTCCGATCATGTGAAGGAACACAACGGCGCTTTCATTCCGGCGGACGCTTATGATATCTCAAGGCTGCCGCCGCATCTGATTACCAAAATCTGGGTTTGCGATGACGATGGCAACGAGCTCGCGCTGGGCGAGGATGTGGCGCTGTTGAAACTTCAACTCGCGGACCGCATGCGCGTCCGTTTCGAAGCCGCGGCCAATGCGGACATTGAACGCAGCGGCATCAGCTCATGGGATGGCGAGAGCCTGCCGCCACGTGTGGAAACCCCCGGCGGCCCGGCATTTCCGGCGCTGGTGGATGAGGGGAAAAGCGTCGGCGTGCGCGCCTTCGCCAGCGCGGCGCAAGCGGCCGAGTCCCACCGTGCGGGCGGTGCCCGCTTGTTGTGTCTCGCACATCCCGCACAGGTCGATCACCTGCGGAAAAAGTTTCCGCTTGGCATGATGGCGAAGATCGAACTGCCGCGCCTCGGCACCGGCGGCACCTCGATGGATGATTTGATTCTGTTAGCCGCGGAGGGGGCGGCTGGCGGTGTGTTTCCGAAATCCCCCGACGATTTCCGCTATCTAACAGAAAAAACGCGCGGGCGCTGGTTTGAAGCGGCCACGGCCATCGGCGCGAGCCTCGATGAAGTGATGGAGATCCTCCCCGGCATCCACGAATGGCTCGCACGCCATCGCAAGGACCGCAACCTGGGCGAAATCGCCGAGGACATCGATGAACAACTCGCGTGGTTGTTGCGTCGGCGATTCGCATGGCACGCGGGCTATGCGGGATTGCGCGATTATCCGCGCCGCCTCCGGGCCATCCGCTCGCGGCTCGGCAGGATTTCCTCACTGCCCATCGTCAAGGATCTGGAGAAGATGCAGCGCCTCCGCCGCCTGTGGCTGCCATGGTTTAGAAAATGGACGGAAACGCCGGACGATCCCGCGTTTTGGCCGCTGGGCTGGGCGCTTGAGGAATACCGCGTTTCCCTATTCGCGCCGGACCTGCCATGTGTTGGCAAGGTTTCGGAAAAACGCATCGAGGAAATGCTGGCGGCGGCCGGTGCTTGCAAATCCGCATGAAGTGCCCGTTATTTGCCGCGTTGAATCGCCTGTGGCACCCGCGCCCATCCCTCCCATTCACCATCCACCTCATGATCCGCGTTCTTTCTCCCATCTCTGTCGTGATGGCTGCCGCGCTGGTGGCACATGCCGCGCAATCCGCCGAAATCACCATCGAGAAACGCCCGTTCGCGATCCGCCATTCCATCGCGGCCACCGCGCTGCCTGGGGAGGTCGTCTTGCTGGAACTCGGCGCAGCCGCGTGGACGGATTACGAAATCATGCGCATCGCCCCACATGGCAGCCGTGTGTCCAAGGGCGATGTGCTGGTCGCCTTCGATCCGGAGAAAATCGACCAGAAACTCCACGACACCCGCAAGGCGAATGACAAAAGCGCCCATGAGATCGCCCAGGCCGCATTGGATCTCAAACTCCTCGAGCAAACCACGCCGCAGCGGCTTGAGGCATTGCGGCGCGCGGCCAGCGAGGCCAGCGAGGAAAACAGCTATTTCACCAACATCCGCCGCAAGGCCGACGCGGAAGCCGCCGATCAAAAACTCAAGCGGGCGGAGATGTTTCTCGAAAACCAGCGCGAGGAACTACGGCAGCTGCAGAAGATGTATGAAGCGGATGATCTAACAGAAGAGACCGAGGAAATCATCCTGGTCCGCCAGAAAGATCTTGTGCAGGCCGCAGAGTTCGACTTCCGCATGCAACAACTCGCACAAAAGCGCAGCCATGAGGTGCTGCTGCCTCGCGAAGCGCTCAAGCTCGCGGATGCGGAGCGCGATGCGGCCATCGCCCTTGCCAAATACGAGCAAGAGGCACCCATCGCCATCGCGCGCAAGAAACTCGAACTCGAGGCTCTCGAAATCGCCGCCGCGCGGGAAAAGGAATCCCTCGCCAAGCTGGAGGCGGACCGCAAGCAGTTCGATTTCACCGCCCCGGCTGATGGCTTGTTTTATCACGGCGTCATCGAGAACGGCCGCTGGACCACCGGGGATGCGGTCAAGTCGCTCGTCACCTACGGGAAACCCGCGGCGCGCAGGCCGTTTGCCACCTTGATCCCGGCCACCGCGCCGATGAATCTCGCGGCCTCGTTGAAAGGCGATGCCGCAGGCCAGCTCGGCCCGGACGCCGCCGGTGTGGCTTGGCTCGCAGGCCGCGAGGATGCGGAGTTTCCAGTCAAACTGATGGATATCAATCCCGCCCCAGGCCCGGACGGACAGTTCAGTGCCACGTTCAGCGCCCAATGGCCGGAAGGGCTCAATGCCGCCCCGGCGTCTTCCGCCAACATCAGCGTGATCGCCTATCAAACGCCAGATGCGATCGTCTTGCCATCCAAGGCACTGCAGTCAGACACGGCAGGTTGGACGGTCGCTGTGAAACTGGCCGATGGCAAAACCGAGCGCCGCCCGGTGAAGCGCGGCCGCGTCTTCAATGATGAGTGCGAAATCCTCTCCGGCCTCGAGCCCGGGCAGGTGGTCGTGGTGCCGTGAATCATGCCGATGAGCGCCCGCCTCACATGCCATTGCCTCACTGCCGCGCTTGTCTTCATGGCGGGCACGGCGATTGCGGATGAAGCGGCCGGACGACCCGCAGCCACGGCCGGGGCAATCGATGCCGCCATCACCCGCGGTGTCGATTTTCTAACAAATTCCCAGAACTCCAACGGTTCATGGGGCGGGCCGACGATGACCAAGGGCCTCACCGTCTATGCGCCGCTGCCCGGCGCGCATCACGCGTTTCGCGCCGGCGCTTCCGGCATCGCGCTCTCCGGCCTCATCGACGCCCGCGATGCGCGGCCGCATGCCGGTGCCGCCATCGACAAGGCCGCCGCATGGACAGCCGCAGAACTGCCGAAACTCCGTCGCGCCGACACCACCACCACTTACAACGTGTGGGGCCACGCCTATGGCCTCCGCGCCCTGACGCGTCTCCACGCCCGCGAGCAGGATCCGGCGAAAAAAGCGGAGTGGGCCCGCCTTGCTCAAGAGCAGATCGCATTGGCAAACCGCTTCGAGGACGTGGATGGAGGCTGGGGCTATCTTGATGTCTTCGATGGTCTGGCAACCCGCAAGCCATCCGGCCTGCCCACATCATTCACCACCGCCACCATGCTGCTGGCCATGGCTTCCGCCCGCGATGCGATGCGCCTCACGCTTGACGGTCCGATCGTCAAATCCTCGCTTGCCGCGATACGCCGCCAACGCACGCCGGATTTCTCCTACACCTATTCCCATGCGTACCGGAACCATCCGCGGCTGGATATCAACCGCCCGGCCGGTTCGCTGGCGCGCTCGCAGTCATGCAATGCCGCCCTGCGCGTGTTCGGCGATGAAACCGTCACCGATGAAGTCATCGAAACATGGGCGCAGCGTTTTCTCGATCGCGAAGGCTGGCTCGACATCGGCCGCAAGCGGCCCATTCCGCATGAGGCGCATTTCCGCATCGCCGGCTACTTCTATTACTACGGCATTTATTACTTCACCGAGTCCGTCGCGCTGCTGCCCCGCGAAAAGCAGGCGCCCTACGCCCGGCGGCTCGCATCCATCCTCGTGGGAAGGCAGGAAAAAGACGGTTCCTGGTGGGACTTCCCGCTCTACAGTTATCATCAACCCTATGGCACCGGCTATGCCCTCATGGCGCTGGCCTGGTGCCGGGATGTCTTGACGGAGCGCGGACTTTAGTCCGCCCGATGGGCCAGCGACGCGGACTGAAGTCCGCGCTCCATCGCCATCACCGCGCGATGGCGACGAGCACGGCTTTCTGTGCGTGGAGGCGGTTTTCGGCTTGTTGGAAGATGGTATCCGCGTGGAGTTCCAGGATTTCCTCGCTGATCTCCTTGCCGCGGTAGGCCGGCAGGCAGTGCAGGACGATGTGCCCCGGTGCGGCGTGTGTGAGCAGCCCGTCATTCACCTCGAATCCGGCGAATTCCAGTTCCTTCTCTTTCTGGTCCTCCTGGCCCATCGAAAGCCAGACGTCGGTATTGATGACATGCGCGCCCTTGACCGCCACCGCGGGATCCGGGGTGATGCTCACGTTCGGCGCATCAAGCTCTGTTAGAAACTCCGCCGGCGGCTGGCAGGAAGCCGGCGAGGCCACCGCGAGCTCGAAGCCAAGCCGCTTGGCCGCCCACATCCACGAGCGCGTCATGTTGGAAAACCCATCGCCGACGAATGCGACCTTGCGGTTTTCCCAACCGCCGAGCTTTTCCTGAACGGTGAGAAGATCGGCGAGGATCTGGCAGGGATGTTCGTCATCGGTGAGTGCGTTGATCGTCGGAATGCCGGAAAAATCCGCGAAGTCCACGACATCCTGTTGGGCGTAGGTGCGGATGATTGCGCCGTGGACCATCCGGCCGAGCACGCGCGCCGTGTCCTTGATCGGCTCGCCGCGGCCGAGTTGGATGTCGTTTTTGGAAAGGAACATCGGAAAGCCGCCAAGCTCGCGGATGCCCACTTCGAACGACACGCGGGTGCGCGTGGAGGACTTGGTGAAAATGAGGGCCCATGTCTGGCCTTCGAGTTTTTTGCCGTCCCTGCCGCGCTGGCGCTTCAGGTATGCGGCGGATTCAAGCAGCGCGGTGATTTCAGCAACGCTGAGTTGTTCGATGGAGAGAAGATGTTTCATGGGAAGATTGAGGGGCCAGGGTTCAGGGGCTGGAGGCCGGAGAAGAGAAAGAAGAGGGAATCAGGAAGAAGCGAGGCGGCGTTCGAGTGAGTCGATCAGGCCGTTGAGCATGCGGCCGACTTCGCCACATCGTTGCAGGAGCTCGTCATGATCGACTTCGCTCAAATAATGATAGCGCATCGCGAGGGTGATCTGGGTTTCCACTTCATTCAGCGAGCCACGAGAGATGTATAGGAAATGAATGAAATCAGGAGTGGTTTTTCTGCCATGACCTTCCGCGATGTTTGAAGGAACTGAAACCACGGAGCGGTTCACTTGCGCGCTCAAGCCAAAGATCTCCTGTTTGGGAAAAGTCAGCGTGGCATTATGAACTTCCACACAAAGATCCATTGCCTTCTGCCACACCAACAAGTCGCGATAGTATTGAATATGCATGGTCTAGTCTCTTTCTCTTATCCAGCCCCTAGCCCCTGGTCCCCAGCTCCTCAAGCGCTGTCTTGATGATGCCCAGCGCCTCATCGATTTCGGCTTCGGTGACATTGAGCGGTGGCAGCAGACGGAAGGTGTTCGGGCCAGCCGGAGGAACCAGCAGTCCGAGTTCCATCAGTTTGTTCACGACGACGAGCGCCGGCGTCTTGCCTTCCGGAGTCGGGATGAGGGCGGGTTCGAGTCCCACGCCTAACAACAATCCGCTGCCGCGCACTTCGGTGATGACCGGGAGTTTCCACGAGCGGATGGTTTCGCGGATGCGCACTTCCATGAGCAGCGCGTGGGCGGCGAGTTCCTGCTCGCGGATTTCCTGCAGCACAGCCAGTGATGCGGCGCAGACGAGCGGGTTTCCGCCGTAGGTGGAGCCATGCGAACCGGGGCCCATCAGCGAGGAAAGCGCGGTGCCCGCGTCATCGATGGCGCGGTCGCTGAGCCAGAACGCGCCGATCGGCACGCCGCCACCCATGCCTTTGGCCCACGAGATGCCGTCGGGCTGGATTTCCGGGGCGATCATGCGCCAGGCCATCGAGTCGCCACAGCGGCCGAAGCCGGCCTGCACTTCGTCGAAAAGCAGCAGCAGATCGTGTTTTTTGCAAACGGCGGCCACGGTTCGCAAAAACTCCGGCGTGGCCATGTTCACGCCGCCCTCGCCCTGGATCGGCTCTAACAGAATTGCGGCGGTTTCCGGATGGATGCCGGCCTCGATGGCCACGGTGTCGTTGAATGGAAGATAGCGGAAACCGGGCAGCAGCGGATCGAAGCCTTCCTGGATCTTCGCCTGACCCGTGGCGGACATCGATCCGAGCGTGCGGCCGTGAAAGGATTGTTGGAAGGTGATGACCTCGAAGCGGGGCGATCCGTCCGGCTGCGGGCGCTTGTGGCCGAAGCGCCGCGCGGACTTGATGAGTCCGTCGTTGGCTTCCGCGCCGGAGTTGGAGAAGAAAATTTTTCCCGGCAGCTTGACGTGGTGGGTGTTGATTTCCTCCGCGAGTTCAGCCTGTTGCGGGATCTGATAGAGATTGGAGCAATGCAGCAGGTTTCCAGCCTGCCCGCGGATCGCCTCGACCAAGCGCGGATGGCAGTGGCCGAGCGAGCAGACGGCGATGCCGGTGCAGAAATCGAGATAGGACTTGCCAGCTTCATCCCACAGGCGGCAGCCGGAGCCGCGCGCCGGAACCAGCGGGAAGCGGCCGTAGGTGGGAAGAACGTGCTGGGCGTAGAGATCTGGTGTGCTCATCGGAAGGGGCGGAGCCTAGCGCCAATCCCCGGGATGGCAAAGCGGGAATTAACGCAGGAAAGCTTCCACCTTGCCGTGGATTTCGGCATAAGCACCCGTGATCTCCGCTTCTGCGGCGAGGATGCCGGGGATCTCTTCCGGACCCACAAGCATCAGTGCGGTGGACCAGATTTCCGCAAGCGCGGCGGTGGCTGCGAGCACCCAGACGCGGGTGCGGGTGGCGGATGGCGCGGCACCCAACCAGGCCATCACGCTGATGGCGAAGGTTTCCTTGGCGGCGAACATCAGGCCTAACAGAAATCCCTGAAGGCCGCGGTGCCCACCATCACGCATCCGCCGCTCAGCGGGTAGGTTGCGCCTCAGCGCCCTTGTTCGAGGTTTTCCATTTCCTCGCGCATGAAGTCCATGAGCCGCTGCATTTCCGTCAGGTGACGGCGCAGGCGGTCCTCGCCGCCCGGTTGCAGGCCGCCTTGTGGCGCGGCCATTCTTCTAACAGGCAAAGCGGCCTGTTCGTCCGGCTTGCGCACCTGTGCGAGTGCCGCGTCCTGTGGTGCGTTTTCCAGCAGTTTCTGAACCGCCGCGGCGGGCATCACGAATGAACGCGTGCGGTCCGTCCGTGCCATCGTGATGCCGATGACGCGGCCCTTCAAATCCACCACCGGTCCGCCGATCTGGTCGGGGCGCGGGCGCATGTCGGTCTGGATGACGCGGCTGAACGAATCGCGCACGCGGCTGATGGGGCCGCCCATGCGTTCCATCTGGCGCAGGCGGTCGCCGGGGAAATGGGGCAGATCCGGCCGGTTGCCTAACAGCACTTCCACCTCCTCCTCGGTCTTGCCGGAACGCACCAGCAGTTTGATCTTGGAACCCGGGCTCACGCCGACGAGCGAGTTCTTGAGTTCGAGCAAGCCGGAGATCGGCCGCTCGCCCACTTTGACAATGATCTGGCCGGGTTTCAGGCCGGCTGCGGCGGCACCGGAATCCGGGGCGATTTCCTCGATGCGGACACCCGGGCCTGTGAAATCCATCGAGCCGATCACGCCGAGAAAGGCGCTGTCGGTATCGCGCAGGTTGCGTTCCAGCACGCTCACCACGCCGAAGGCGGCGGGCCTGCCGTCCGGCTGTGGAGCTGCCAGAAAAGAACCGAGCGCCGGGCTTGTCATCGTCCAGCGCACGGGTGTGAGCGGGCTGCCGGTGGTTTCCAGCACCGCGAGGTCGTCGTCTTCATAAACTCCGGAAACGGTGGCCGCGAGAACCACGCCGCCCGCGCCCTCGACGCGGAGGTTGCCACCGGCGCGCGCGACCTCGCTCCATTTGGTGAGAATCCGGTTTTCCACAATGACCGTGCCGTAGGCCAGGCGGCGCTTGCCGGACCAGACGCGCACGGTGGACTTGGCCGCTTCTGTTAGAGCGGGCTGGATCGCGCGGTTGAACTCGGCGGTCTGCGCCTCGACGGCCTGTTGTTCCTCGGGGCGGAGCAGCGGGATGTCATCTTCGGCCGCAGCCACGCCGTGGAGCCAGAGCAGGCCCAGGATTGGAAAGATGGTTTGTTTCATCTCGGTGGTAAGTCGTTTCAGCGTTGTTCGAAAAGTTCGTTGCGGCGCTTGAGAGTCACATTCATTTCCAGATCGCGGCGGTCGCGCAGGACGCCGAGTTTCACCTCATCCCCGGGCTGGCGCTTGGCGAGGATTTGCAGCAGTTCGCCGCCGTCGCGCACCTCGTTGCCATCAAGGCTGTGGATCACGTCGCCCGTGCGCACACCCGCCGCCGCCGCAGGGGAGCCGGGGGCCACGTTTTCCACGATCACGCCGCGCACGCCGCGCATCATGGCCATGCCGATGCCGAGCACGGGCATTTCCGGATTGGCGAAGGGATTGAGCGAGAGCGAGCCCCAGGTCTCGCCGGCGCGGATGCGGTCCCAGTCCTCGCGGAAGCCGTCGATGCCGGCGTGGTTGTTGTTAGAAAGGGATTTTCCGATCGAGGAATGGATCGCGACGATGTTGCCATCGAGGTCGAAGAGCGGGCCGCCGGAATCCCCGCCGATGAGCGTGCAATCGGTGGTGAGGAAATTTCCCGGGCCCTTGGAAACGACGCGGCCGAAGCGCACCGGCGGCGTGCGCGCCGCGTCGAAGCCGGCGGAGTGGCCGAGCGCGATCACCCAGTCACCGGCGTCCAGTGGTTTGGAGGCGCCCATGGCGGTGAACGGCCATTTGCCGGGTTCCTCGATTTTCACCATCGCGATGTCCCTGGAATAATTCGCGCCGAGCACCTTGCCCTGGACCTGTTTGCCATCGGGGAAAACCACCAGCATCGACTCCGCACCCTGGATGACGTGGGCGGCGGTGAGCACCAGACCGTCCTCCGTGACGATCACGCCGGAGCCGGAGGAGCCGGTGCGTTCGGAAAGCAGGGCCACCGTGGCCGGCATCACTTTGCGGGAAACCTCCGCCACCCTGGACTCGAGTTTCTCCAGATCCTGAAGGCTGCGGGCGGGCTCACGCGCCTGCAGGAGCGGCGCGGCGGGCACCAGCCACAGGCAGAATCCAATGAGCGGAAGAATGGAGCGGGCTTTCATCGTTTCGTGCTGCAAAGCGCCGCCGGGCGGGGTTTTTGTCTGGCGGCGGGTGAATCGTGCATTGTGGCAACTTCCAGCGGCGGCCGCGTGCCTGGGTTCTTGAAATGGCGACGACCGCCATGAAATCCGGGGTGGTTGACAGCGCCGGGCCGCCGGGCTTTGCTCGCCGCGATGTCGGCCGACTCGCAACAGGACTTCGCGCTCGCGTTTCTGAGCATCCTCTTCGAGGGCGCTCCCTTCATCCTGCTTGGCACGCTGGCCAGCGGTTTCATCGACATCTACCTGCCGCCCGGCACGATGGACCGCCTGCTGCCGAAAAACCGCAATCTCGCCGTGCTCGCGGCCGGTCTGTTAGGCGCGGTGTTTCCGGTGTGCGAGTGCGCCGTGGTGCCGGTGATCCGCCGCCTGGTGAAAAAAGGCCTGCCCGTTTCCTGCGCCATCACCTACATGCTCGCCGCGCCGATCGTCAACCCGATCACCGCACTGAGCACATGGAAGGCCTTCCAGGGCCAGGGCGCGGCGATGATGACCTGCTCGCGGCTGCTGCTGGGCTTCCTCATCGCGGTGGCGGTGGGCCTTATCGTTTCCCGCCTGCCGCTGGCCATGGTGCTCAAGGAGAAACTCGTGCGCTCGCTGGATGAACCGGAAAAGAACCATGCGCACGACGACTGCGGACATGATCATGAGCATGGCGAATGTTGCGGTCATCACTCCAGCCACGATCATGCACCGCTGCCACAGGATGATCGCCTGGTCGCGGCGTTCCGCTCGGCGATGAAGGACTTCATCGATGTGGGCGTCTATTTCGCCATCGGCGTCTCGATCACCGCGTTGTTCAACACCGGCATCGCGCCCGGCGCGGTGTGGCTCGACGGGCTTGCCGGCAGCCTGGTGGGCGCACCCGCCGCGCTGATGGTGCTGGCCTTCATCCTGAGCCTGTGCAGCACCTCGGACGCCTTCATCGCGGCCACTCTGGACAAGTTTTCATGGGGCGCGAAACTCGCCTTCCTCACCTTCGGGCCGATGATGGATGTGAAGCTGATCTTCCTCTATCAGACCGTGATGCGCAAAAACTTCATCATCGCGCTCGCGCTCGGCCTGTTTCTCGCCATCGGCGGCATCAGCGTTTTCTGGCAACACCTCGTTTTGCAAGTGAGATGAATCCCAAGCTCCGCCGCATCCTGTTTTCCCTGGCCGTGCTCGTCTGGAGCGGGGCGCTGCTGTATTTCCACGCCACCGGACGCATCAACAAATACCTCGCGCCGGATTTCCGGCCGATCGCCTTCGTCGGCGGCCTCGGCCTTGCCGTGCTCGGGTTCTTCAACCTTCTCACAGCCGGGCAGGATGCGGCTTGCGGCCACGATCACCGCGGTGACGACGGCCACGACCACGAGACCAGCGACGTCCACCCGCTGGCCGCGCTGCTGCTCATGGTGCTGCCGGTGGTCTTGTCCGTGGCCTGGACCAAGGATGAATACTCGGCCGCCGCGCTGGCGCGAAAAGGCCTCTACGACTCGCCGGCGGACATGAACACCTCCTTCCTCGCCTCCGCGATGCCGCCGCTCACCCGCGAGATGATCGAACAAAGCCACCGCAAGACCGCGGACGATTATTATGAGTTCAACCTCATGGAATTGTTCTTCGCCACCGGAGACCGGGAAATGCAGGCCGCCATCGACGGGCTCAAGGTGGAAACCGAAGGCCGCTGGATCGAGGAAAAGACCCGCAACCCGCAGGGCACGCGCAAGCGCCTCTACCGCCTGTTCATGACTTGCTGCGCCGCGGACAGCCGCGCCATCCCGATCGTGCTCGAATTCGGCAAAACTCCGCCGGAACTGCCGGAAAACGGCTGGGTGAAAGTGGCCGGCACGATGCGTTTCCCGCTCGAGGAAGGCGTGCTCCAGCCGTTGCTGGTGGCGGACCGGGCACTCGCCGCGGAGCCGCCGTTTGAGGAGAGCTTCCTGCGGAAATAACGGACCAAACGCATCAGCGCCACAGCTCGCAGGCATGGGCCGCGAAGCCCGCACCGAAGGCGGTGAGCCACAGGCGCTGGTCTTGGTTTGCCGGATTGGCGAGACGCCTTTCCAGTGCGAAGATTACCGACGGGCTGCTCATGTTGCCGTGGTCGCGCAGCACCTCGCGGGTTTCTGTTAGGTAAAACGGCAGCTTTTCCTCGATGGCCTCGATCACATCGCGGCCGCCGCTGTGGGCGAGCACCTGGTCTGGCACGGCATGGCGTTGCGCGTAGAGTCCGGCCACCGCCTCGGCGGCGAGTCCCGGCACGGCGCGGTGGAGCTGGTTTTTCAACTTTCCGTGCGAGTTGATGAAACGGATTTTTTCCCGGTTTTCCGGACGGTGCACGGTGGTGAAGTGGCCGGCCTGCCAAGCGTCGCCAGCGCCGTCGCCCGTCCAGATGGCCGCCGCCGCGCCATCGCCGAAGAGGCAGAGGCTGATCAGCACGCCGGGATCATCATCGGCAAAAAACGCCGCCGAGCAGACTTCCACCGCCACGGTGGCCACCTTCGCCCGCGGGTTGGCCGAGACATATCCCTGTGCCGCGCGCAGCATGGGAATCGCCGCGCCGCAGCCGAGGCCCACCAGGTCCGCCAGATAGACATCCGGCCTCATGCCGGCCTGCTCCGCCAGGTGGCTGCTCACGCCCGGGCAGAGATAGCCGGTGCAGGTGCAGAGAAACAACGCGTCGAGCTCATCGGCGGCGATGCCCGCCTGTTGCAAGGCCCGTGCAAGAGCCTTGCCGGCCAGCGCCGGAGCCTCGCGCTCGAAGGTCTCGTTGAGGCACTGCGCGTCGTGATGGAAAACCGCGTCGATGCGGTCGAGCGCCAGATTCCGCCGCTCGATGCCGGAGTCGGGATTGGTGAGGATCTTGCGGACCAGGTCCACCGAGCGCGGACGCAGTTTGCCTAACAGATCTCCGTGATTCATCGCCTCCCAACAAGATGGCTGCGTGAAGGAATTCTGCGGGACGGCGGTGGCGATGGACTTGAGATACATGTGGTGTTGGTTTCTAACGGACGAGAGGAAGCAAAGAGCGGAATGGCAGGATGCCGGCGGCGGCCAGCGAGCCGGCCGCCGAGCGGATGCCGGAATGGAGCAAGCCACGGTGCAGGATGGCGGCGGCGGCAAGGCGGCGGCGGAAACCACGCCGCAGACGGCCGTGGATGGCCGTGCGGGTTTCCTGCCATGCGCAACGGCCCCCGGCCCACTCCGCGAGCGGATCGGCGGCCAGCGCGGCGGCTTGGAAAGCCATGCTCATGCCATTGCCGGTGAAGGGCGGGATCATGCTCTCGGCATCGCCCACGCAGAGCAAGCCGGGCACCGGAGTCTGGCGGCCCAGTTCGAATCCCGCCACGGTGGTGAACGAACCTTCACGCCATTCGGCGGCGCGCAACGCGGCGGCGAGACGGGAATTCCCTCCGGCGTCCAGATAGGCGGGCAGCAGGTCCGGGCCCTTGGCATCCATCTCCCGGTCTAACAAAAAAAGCCCGCACACATTGGTCCAGCCATCCTCCACCCCGGCGAGGCCGGCATAGCCATTGGTGCCCGAGTGCATTTCCAGATCCGCCGCAGTCGGCAGCCGGACGTGGGCCTTGAGCCCGATCCAACGGCCGGGCCGCGGTCTTCTGCCCGCCGCCCAGACAAGCCCCTCGGCAGGCTCCGGCCGCGCGCGACTGCCGGTGATCAATTCGCCGCCGATCCCGGTGAACCGCAGCCGCAACCGCTCGTCGAGTGCGAAGCGCGAGATGCCGAGCGCCGGAACCGGCAGCGTGTCTGTTAGAAAGCGCCGTCCCAGGTCGTGCCATGCCAGTGAAATGTGATGGTGCGCGCCGTCGAACAAATCCGCGATGCGCAGCTCGCTCAAGGTTTCCACCGTCACGCCTGAGATGAACTCGCCGCAAACCCGGTGGCGCGGGTAGTTTCCCACCTCGACCACGGTCACGGGCACGCCGCGCGAGCGCAGCGCGATGGCGAGCGAGAGCCCGGCGAGACCGCCGCCGGCGATGGTGAGGGATCGTTTCAGACGCGCCAAGCTATCACGGCCCGCGTCGCGCGCCATGGGAAGTTTCGAAGTCGCCGGGACTGCCCGCAGTCCGACAAACCGCTTGCCGGCATGAACGGGATCGTCCGCACAAGGCGCATGGCCAGACAGCTTCGTTTTGGGTTTCCGGGTGCCGGGGATGGTTTGGAACGGTCGATGAAAACCACCGCCGCCCGCTTGTTAGGTAGTCTCGCGGTGGCGATGCTGATGCCGTCCGCCGCGGCCACCGACTTTGCGGAGTCCGCCCATGTCGATGACTGGTTGCGCCATCCGGTGTATGGCGATCCGTCGTTTTATCTTCGCGGGGATTACCCGAAGGGCTATCTGCAAGATGGCCCGGTGGAACAACGGGTGCAGGCGCGCTGTTTGCTGCACCGCTCGAAGGACCGCGGCAAGATTTGGGAGGCGCTGGGCCCCGTGGTGACCGGAGACCCGCCTTCTTCGAGCGCGGCGGGCCGCACGCCATCGTGCTGCGCGCCAAGGCCTGTGTCCGTCTGCCGGTGGACTCGCTGGAGGTGACGCAGTGAGGCTGCGGCGCTCTCTCTATCAGACTTTTGCCGCCTTTTGTCGCTGGAGGAACAGGTCGATGCCATCGACGAGCGCGAGCCAGCTGGCCTCGATGATGTTTTCGGAAACGCCGACGGTGCCCCAGGTGTTCTCGCCATCGCTGGAAACGATGAGCACGCGGGTCTTGGCGGCGGTGGCGTCGTGGCCGTCGATGATGCGCACCTTGTAATCGACCAGCGAGACGCTGGCGATTTCCGGATAGAATGGCAGCAGCGCCTTGCGCAGCGCGAGGTCGAGCGAGTTCACCACGCCGCGGCCCTCGGCTACGGTGAGTTCCGGCGTGCCATTGACGACGAGTTTGACCGTGGCCTCGCAGACCGGCGGGTGGCTGTCGCTGTATTTGCGGAAGCTGGTGTGGTATTCGGTGAGGTCGAAGGGTTTCTGGTGATCGCCGAGTTCGCGGCGGATCAGCAGTTCCAGCGTGCCACCGGCGGCTTCGAAGGAATAGCCGTCGTTTTCGAGTTCCTTGACGCGCTTGAGCACGGCCTTGGCCTCCTTGGAGCCTTTTTCGAGCGGCAGGCCGAGTTGTTCGGCGCGCATGAGGATGTTGTCCTGGCCGCTGAGTTCGGAAACCAGGATGTTCTGTTGGTTGCCGACGCTGGCGGGCTCGATGTGCTCGTAGCTGCGAGCGAGTTTCTTCACCGCGTTGACGTGCATGCCGCCCTTGTGGGCGAAGGCGGTGCGGCCGACAAAGGGCGCGCGGGCGAAGTGCGGGTTGTTGGAAACGTCGTCCACGAAATACGATAAATCTCGTAGCATTTCAAGCTGCGGGACCACCTCGATGCCCATCTTCAACTGGAGGATCGGGATCACGGAGGTGAGGTTGCAGTTTCCGGTGCGCTCGCCGTAGCCGTTGATGGTGCCCTGGATCTGCGAGGCTCCGGCTTTCACGGCGACGATGGCGTTGGCGACGCCGAGTTCGCAATCGTTGTGAGTGTGGATGCCGAAGGGCGTGCCGGGGATGCGCGCCTTCACCGCTTGGCAGATCTGCATGACCTCGGAAGGCAACGTGCCGCCGTTGGTGTCGCAGAGCACGAGGCAGGACGCCCCGCCCTCGGCCGCGGCTTCGAGCGTGGTGAGCGCGTGCTCGGGCGAGTCCTTGTAGCCGTCGAAAAAGTGCTCGGCATCATAGACCACCTCGCGGCCGTGCTTCACCAAATGGGCCACCGTGTCGCGGATCATCGCGCGGTTTTCCTCCACCGTGGTGCGCAGGACTTCGGTGACCTGCATTTCCCAGCTCTTGCCGAAAATGGTCACAACCGGTGTTTCCGCCTCCAGCAACATGCGCACCTGCGGATCTTCCTCCACCGCGACATCCGCGCGGCGGGTCGAACCGAAGGCGGCGAGCTTGGCGTGCTTGAGTTTGAGGTTTTTCGCCTCGCGGAAAAATTCGACGTCCTTCGGGTTGGAGCCGGGCCAGCCGCCTTCGATGTAATCCACACCAAACGCATCGAGCCGGCGGGCGATGCGCAGTTTGTCGAGGCCGGAAAGCTGGAAGCCCTCGCCCTGGGTGCCGTCACGCAGGGTGGTGTCGTAGAGAAATACGGGTTTGGCGCTCATCGCTTGGGAGGCGGACGCTAGGGGCTGCGGGCTGGATGGGCAAGAAGGAAGAAACGGGGAGAAAATGCGCTCAGGGCTCGATGAGATCCGCAAAATGCCCGCCGCGTGCGGTGACCCACTTGCCTTTCCGGATGACCTTGGTGAAGCCGATGCCATTGGCCGCCGCCGCGGTGAAGACATCCCACGCCTGGCTGTGCAGGATGCCGGAAACGATGAGATCGCCGCCGGGCGCGAGTGATTTCGCGATCACCGGCCAGGCCTCGATGAGCACGGTGGAAAACAAATTGGCCAGCACCACATCATAGCCCTTCTGGCGCGGCTTCCATTTCAGGACGTCCTGTTCCCTTGTTAGAATTTCCGGAGTTCCGTTGCGCCGGGCGTTGCGGGCGGCGGCGGCCACGGCGAAGGGATCGAAATCGCAGGCAAAAGTTTCCCCCGCGCCGAGCTTGCGGGCGGCGATGGCCAGCACGCCGGTGCCGGTGCCCAGATCGGCCACGGTCCAGGTGCTGCCCTTGCGCTCGCGGGCGGCATCCACCAGCAGGCGAAGGCAGGTGGAGGTGGTGGCGTGGTCGCCGGTGCCGAAGGCCATTTCCGGCGGGATCATGATGAGCTCGCGCTGCGGGTGCGCCTTGCGCAAGGCGGCAAGCTCCCGTGGCCGGGTCTCCGCAGTGAGCAGGAAAACATCCCGCACCTTCAGCGGCCGCGGCGGGGCGACGGGCTTGTTCCATTCCTCGCCCGCCACCTTGCGGAAGGTGCCGCCGAAGCGCGAAACGATGGCCTGGGCATCCTTTTCCGTCTGGCAGAACACCCGCACGCGGATCGATTTCCCGCCTTTGAGATACTCGATGACGAGATTCGGGTTCCCGGAAAAACGTTCCTCCCACGCGTCCATCCATTGCGCGGCGGAGAGTTTGGACCAGACGAACATGATGGCTGCTCCGGAATGGGGAAAAATGGAGCGGGCGATGAGATTCGAACTCACGACATCCACCTTGGCAAGGTGGCGCTCTACCACTGAGCTACGCCCGCGTCGCGAAACGCGTGGGCGCTTTCTACACCGGGACCAATGACCGGCAAGCCAAAATTTTCAAAATTTCCGTGCCCGGAGCCTCTGCCTCTGCCTTCCTTTCGCCGCACGCCATGTCCGACAAACTCGCAGAAATCATCGCCACCAAGCGCCTCGAAGTGGAAGCCCTCATGCCGCGCGCCGCCCTGCTCCGCGCCGCCGCCCTGCAGCGCAACGACTTCGGCGGCTTCCGCGCCGCCATCGACCGCGGGCCCGGCCGCCTCGGCGTGATCGCGGAGGTCAAGAAGGCCTCGCCCTCCGTCGGCCTCATCGATCCGGACTTCGATCCTGTCCGCCAGGCGAAGCGCTATCTGGAAGGCGGCGCGTCCTGCCTCTCGATTCTCACCGATGAAAAATATTTCCAAGGCTCGCTGAGTTATCTCACGCAAATTTCCAAATTTTCCTCCGCGCCGTTGTTGAGGAAGGATTTCACCATCCACGAGGTGCAGATCCACGAAGCCGCCGTCTCCGGCGCGGATGCCATCCTCCTTATCGTCGCCGCGCTGGATGATGAAACGCTGCGCCGCCTCTACGATGAGGCGAAGGGCTTCATGCTCGACGTGCTCGTGGAAGTGCACGATCTCCGCGAAATGGAGCGCGCGCTCGAGCTCGGCGCGGATCTCATCGGCGTGAACAACCGCAACCTCAAGACCTTCGAAGTGGATCTCGCCACCACCGAGCAACTCGCCGAGGAAGTGCCGGACGATGTGCTGTTGGT
>Ga0209391_10000094_pt1 | contig 31605 bp, 28 predicted proteins | sample PPLLak3March2015_FD_187246 | JGI IMG/M metagenome (GOLD analysis project Ga0209391, IMG submission 187246) | Freshwater sediment microbial communities from Prairie Pothole Lake near Jamestown, North Dakota, USA - PPLs Lake P7 Core (1) Depth... | ecosystem: Environmental > Aquatic > Freshwater >...
GGCGGACCCATGTCTGTCTCCTTCGCTCAGTTCGGCACGATGCGGCCCCATTGCCACACCGAACAGCCTTTGCGGCCGACTCCGCAACTCGAACCGACCGGGAAATCTTGCGGTCCTGTCGGTGCGGGTCAGCCCGAGATGGGCTGACTGACCCCCTAATGGCACTCCGGATTGAGACTGATGATCTTAGAACAGGTGTCCGCTGAGACGAAGTCGTGTGAAATCACATTTGCCGGCTTCACGGATTCGGTCGATTGCTGCCAAAGCTCGTACAGGAAATCTCCCAATACGGTATGGGCTCCGCCGGACCACTGTTTCCCTTCCTTCTTCGGCGCAGTGGTGTTCTTGAAGACATCTCCCCCGGTCTGCTGCCAATAGACGAAGTGGAGGTGCCCTGGCCTGCCGAGGTGCTCGGTGCGATGCTTCTCCACCGCGCGGATCGTCTCGGCGTGCACCTTGCTTATGTCCGATGTACTCGCGAAGGCGCCGCAGGTCGCGAGGCCATCGATGTGGTCAGCATCGGCTGAAAACTTCTTGAAGCGGTGGATCCCCTCGGTGGGAGTGATGTGGTGGTTGAACTTCTCGTCGAAGACCATGACCACCTTTCCTCGCAGTTCACCAATCTTCTTGGTGGCAATATTGCCGGTCAGCTTGTAGACGGCGTTGGGATAGGACGGGTTGCTGGCGATCACCTGCCTGATGGCAGTGACGCATTCGGTCGGATGGTACGTGTGCGAGAAGCGGAGGATGATGAACTCGGACGGCTTCGAGATAACGAAGTCCAGCGCCTGGCCGACGATGGCCGTCAATGCGCCACCGTATCCGCCCATGGTGGGTTGCTTGCTGCCCACCACCTTCTCCTTGAAGAAGTGCCCGAGTTTCTGCTCGTACACCCTCGCCCCGGTCGCCGCGTCTGTGGTCTTCCTCAGGAATACCCTGCAATCGAAGAACCTGGAGCCGGCCAATGCCTGCCTGCCGAAATCCGAGTGCTGACATACGATGCTGTTTGTGGGATTGCTGACAAAGCCCGGCACTCCACGCGTGATCGTTTGAGCCGTGCCATAAACGCCCGCATCATGACTGCCGGGCATCACGATCTGCCTCAGCCACTTGTCATCCCTGATCTGCCGCATCCAGCTTGTCGTATCCATGATTTACCGTTCCCTTGATGATTGAATTCAAGATGTGCTGCACACTGATTCGGTCAAGCCGGCGGGCTACACGCCGCTGGCAAACTGCGCTCAGCCCGACAATTCGATGCCGCGCTTCTGCATGAAAGAGTCGAAGTACACCTTCTGGGGACCCCTCATGTTCACGTAGGCGGCGTTCCACTCCCCGCGCAACTTGTTCCTGATCTCGGCCTTCTTGTTTGGGCTGGGCTCCGCCCGTTCCAGCGTCCTCACGGTCTCGAAAATCGACGGGTAGCTCAACGCGAACAGTTCCTGATGATCGAGGTTGCAGAAGAACCGGCAGGGTCGCATCGAAACTCCATCGCCGCGCGACATCGTGTTGATGAGCTCCCTGAAGTCCTTGCCCTTGAAGTCGCCGCGCCCCAATTCCGGACCTGATCCCGCCGTGTGTTGCACATTGGCAACCCGATGCTTTTCAGTTCGAAGAAGGGCTGAGGCGAGGTTAACGACCGCTTCGGTGCCGCCCTTTATGGGATTGATGCTGGCATCGCGCTTATAATCCCCGATCCTGAGCATTATCTGGGCATACCTCTTGAGCCTTTCTTGCCCGTTCAGGATGTATTCTTTTGCCCCGTCTTTCATCGGTGACCCGTTGGCCGCAAGGAAATCCAACGCTCGACTCAGCACGATTGCCGCGGCTTCTGGTTCCCGACCCTCCAGCATGTTGATACCACCGTGGGTGCCCGGAATCGTGTCGAACCTGTGCCGTGGCAGGCCGCAGGCGTATAGCGCATCGACATACGGCCTGAAGACGAGTCGGTGTTCCGACTCAGCCAGCAGCAGGAAGGAATTTCCCTGCCACACATTGCCGCCCAAGATGATGTTTTTGTAGTTCTCGCCATTCTTCGTAAACACGTGGCCCGTGTTGCCCGGCACCGGGTCGATCGCGAAGATATTGACGCGAAGGAGCGAAGTTTCCTTGTTGTCACACAAGGCGCGAGCAATTTTGTAACAGGTGATCGAACCACGACTATGGCCGACCAGATTAACCGTGATGTTGCCGGGGTTCTTCTCGAGTCGTTTCAAGATCCATTCAACCGAGCGACGGACGTTACCCTCAACGCCCTTGCCGCCTAAAACTCCCTCCGCGGTGCCGCCGAAAAAAGGAATTCTGCCTGTTCTAACGCCCCGGGCACTGAGTTCATCGGTGCCCGCACCTTCGTTCAGGATCCATTGCGTGCCGTCTGCGCCATCCAAACATTGTGCGATCTTACTGATAACCAGGGTACTGCCTTCGGAGGTATCGGTGTTCGTTGAATTGGCAGTTCCATGACTCAGAACGGTCAGCGTGGGCATCTGCAGTCTCCTTGTGCTTTGGTCGTGGGATGGTGGGAATCACTGCCCGACGTGAGTACAAAATATTGAGACCTGACCCTCAAGCGTGCCCAAGGGAACTACCCGGCCGACCGTTCAGGCTCGAAAGAAACCAGCTTGGTTCTTGTCGTTACCGACCGAGGCGAGCAACACACCGTCATCCACGACACGGGCATTGCGATCGCTGGCCACGCGCAACGCGGGCGCCTTGTTCCCGACATATGCCTCGGCAATGCGGTACATGCCGTTGCCCATGTGCTTATAATGCTTGCGCACGCTCAGCCCCGTCTCGATGCAGATCGGGTTTTCGTGTTCGGCCAAATTCTCAGCCTCAATGCCATCGGTGTCGGTCAGGCGCGAGCGCCACAGTGTGTCTAGCTGAGCAGCGTTCTTCTGGTTGTTCTCGCCGGGCTGGAAGTACTGCTTGACGTGTCCCAATTCGTGATAAAGCACCACCCACGATGGCATCTTTCCCATGGTGTATCGAACCACGGGCACCTTAATCATGGTCGCACCGGCCTTGTACTGATAGTAGTACTCGCCAGGCTTGAGCTCGGGGACCTTCTTGGTGAACACCGACCCATCGGACTGCATGCTGATGCCGTCGACATCGCCAAAATACTCGAAATCGTAGTCGGGGCACCAGAACACCGTGGGTCGAGCAATGACGCGCGTTCCGGTGTGGCGTTCGTAAACGGCCTTGGCCTTTTGCACCTCTTCGCCGTCGGGATCGTCCTTGGTCATCATCTGACCGTAGTTCTCGCCCGTGGACAGGACGACCACGTCGTAGTCGCGCCCGCCTTTGGCCAGAAAGGTCGAGATTCGGAGCCCCGTGGTCGTGCGAGCACCGGCGTCGAGTGCGAGTCTGAAGGCCAGTTTGTCTGTACCGTAGATCTTGACGATGCCCATCTCGGTGCTCCTTTCGGCAGTGGGGGCCGTTCGTTTGACCTATTAGCCGAAGTAGTACCTGAAGTTCCCTTCCTCGACACCGACCGCCACGCCCGCGATGGCCTCGCCCTGCATCATCCGCGTCAGAAACTCCCGGCTGATATCCGGAAGCATCGTATTCGTCAGAATCGCATCGATCATCCGCCCCCCCGACTCACTCTCGGTACACCGTGAAACGACAAGCTTGACCACATCGTCGCTGTAATCGAAAGGAATCTTGTAGCGCGCCTCGACCCGCTTCTTGATGCGGTTCAGCTGCAGCTTGACGATCTTGCCCAGCATCTCGTCGCTCAGCGGGTAATACGGAATCACCACCAGCCGGCCCAGCAGCGCCGGCGGGAAGACCTTCAGCAGCGGCTCGCGCAACGCCTTGGCCATGCCCTCGGGGTCGGGCATCAGGTCCGGGTCCTTGCACAGGCTCGCAATCAGGTCGGTTCCGGCATTGGTCGTCAACAGGATCAGCGTATTCTTGAAATCGATGAAGCGCCCCTCTCCGTCTTCCATATAGCCCTTGTCGAAGACCTGGAAGAACATCTCGTGCACGTCGGGGTGGGCCTTCTCGACTTCGTCGAGCAGCACCACGCTGTAGGGCTTGCGGCGCACCGCCTCGGTCAGCACGCCACCCTCGCCGTAGCCCACGTAGCCGGGTGGCGCGCCCTTCAGCGTGCTCACCGTATGCGCCTCCTGGTACTCGCTCATATTGATGGTGATGAGGTTCTGCTCGCCGCCGTACAGCGCCTCGGCTAGCGCCAGCGCCGTCTCGGTCTTGCCCACACCCGAGGTGCCGGCAAGCATGAAGACGCCGATCGGCTTGCTCGGGTTGTCCAGGCCGGCGCGGCTGGTCTGGATGCGCTTGGCGATCATCTGCATCGCGTGGTCCTGGCCGATGACGCGCTGCGCCAGGCTGTCGGCCACCTTCAGGATGGTCTCGATCTCGTTGCGCGCCATGCGGCCGACGGGGATGCCGGTCCAGTCGCCGACCACGGTGGCCACGGCCTGGTAGTCGACGGTGGGCAGGATCAGCGGCGTCTCGCCCTGCAGCGCCGTCAGCTTCTGCTGCACGCCCTGCAGCTGCGCCAGCAGCGCCAGGCGTTCGGCCTCGCGCTCGGCGTCGCTCATGCCGGCGCCGGCGGCCACTTCCGCGGCCTGCGCCTCGAGACGGCTGCCCGTGCCCTCCACCGGCCGGATGCCGTCGCGCAGCCTGGCGCGCAAGGACAGCAGTTCGTCGACGAGCACCTTCTCCTCGGCCCAGCGCGCGTCCAGCGCCGCCAGCCGTTCGCGTTCCGCGCTCAGCAGTTCGTTGGCCTCGGTTTCACGCTTGCCGATATCGATGCCGATGGCCTTCTCGCGGCCGATGATGCCGAGTTCGGTCTCCAGTGCTTCGATGCGCTTGCGCGAGTCGTCCACCTCAGCCGGCGTCGCATGCAGGCTCACGGCCACGCGCGCGCAGGCGGTGTCGAGCAGGCTCACGCTCTTGTCGGGCAGCTGGCGCGCGGGGATATAGCGGTGGCTCAGCTTCACCGCCGCTTCCAGCGCCTCGTCCAGGATCTGCACCTTGTGGTGCTTTTCCATCGTGCTGGCCACGCCGCGCATCATCAGGATGGCCTTGGGTTCATCGGGTTCGTCGACCTGCACGGTCTGGAAGCGCCGTGTCAGCGCCGGGTCCTTCTCGATATGCTTCTTGTATTCGGCAAAGGTCGTCGCGCCGATGGTGCGCAGCGTGCCGCGTGCCAGCGCGGGTTTGAGCAGGTTGGCGGCATCGCCCGTGCCGGCGGCACCGCCGGCGCCCACCAGCGTATGCGTCTCGTCGATGAACAGGATGATCGGCTTCGGGCTCGCCTGCACCTCGTCGATCACGCTGCGCAGGCGCTGCTCGAATTCGCCCTTCATGCTCGCGCCGGCCTGCAGCAGGCCGACGTCGAGCGCGCGCAGTTCCACATCCTTCAGGCTCGGTGGCACGTCGCCGCGCGCGATGCGTTGCGCAAAGCCCTCCACCACCGCCGTCTTGCCGACGCCGGCCTCGCCGACCAGGATCGGGTTGTTCTGGCGCCGCCGCATCAGGATGTCGACGACCTGACGGATCTCGTCGTCGCGGCCGACGATCGGGTCCATCTTGCCGCTGCGCGCCTGTTCGGTGAGGTCGACCGTGAACTTCTTCAGCGCCTCCTGCTTGCCCATCGCCGCCGGCGCGATGGCGCCGCTGGCCTCGCCCGGCGCAGCGCCGCCAGCCGCCCCCGACGAACCGTCGCTGGCCCCCTGGCCGTCCTCGGGCGAGCCGGCGATGATCTTCTCGAGGTTGTCGGAGACGTCCTCGACCTTGAGCTTCTCGAACTGGCGGCTGATCGCCACCAGCGCATTGCGCAGGTTCTTTGTCTTCAGCATGCCCACCAGCATGTAGCCGCTACGCACGACGCTGTCGCCGTAGAGCAGCGTGCCGTAGACCCAGCCGCGTTCGATGGCGTCGGCGATATTCTCGGCAATGCCCGAGATGCTGGTCGCGCCGCGCGGCAGCCGGTCGAGCGCGGTCGTCAGGTCCTTGGCCAGCACCGACATGTCGAGCTGGTAGTGCTTGATCACGCGGTGCCAGTCGGAATCCTGGCTCTGCAGGATCTGGGCGAGCCAGTGCTCGAGCTCCACATACGGGTTGCCGCGCAGCTTGCAGAAGACCGTCGCGCCTTCGACGGCCTTGTAGCTCGGCTGGTTGAGTTTGCCGAACAGCGTGACGCGGTTGATTTCTGCCATGGGGCTTCCTTTCAGGGGGTCTGGGGGTGCGGGTGGGATTTGTCGGCGCCGCTGCGCTGGCGCCGCGGGCCGGGCATGAGATTCAGGGCGGCAGCCCGGGCACCAGGGGGGCGCCCGAGCCAGGTCGTCCAGCCCAGGCGGCCGTGACGCCCCGGGCGGCAAGGGGGGACTTCCGCCTTGTCGAGTTCGAGCCGCAGGTCCCAGCCGAACTCCATGCCGACATACTGGGCCACCAGGGCTTCGACGGCCGGCAACGCGGTGCCGGTGGGCAGCAGCGCCTCGAAGGCCGGCAGGGACAGCGGGCCGACGTGGATACGGAAATGATGCTGGCGGTCGAAGACCGACCGTCCCAGCATCGCGCTCGATCCGAGCTGACACGTCGACAGGCGCCGCGACCCGCCACGGCGGCCGATGCTCGTGCGTTCGGCCTCGGGCAAGGGCATCCAGCGGCCGACGAACTGCTCGACCTCGACCTTCATCGACAGGAAACCCGACAGCAGTTGCGCCAGCCCGTCGGCATTCCGGGCCTGCCGCGACAGGATGCCGGCGTTGGCCAGCTTGGCGTGGGTGGGCGCCGCATCGCGGCCCTGCCACTCCCGTCCGCCGATGCCGATCAATGAACCGACGTAATCGGCAAAGCGATCGCCTTCGGGGCGGTCCAGGCTGACCGCCGGCTGCGCCTGCGCCCACGCACGGTAGAAGAGCAGCAGCAGCCGGTGGTGGAACAGGTCGGCGAAGCGGCCGAAGGTCTCGTCGCCATGGTGCAGGCGGCGCTCGCGCGCATACGAGGTGAGGTGCAGCGGCAAGGGGCCGTTGGGACCGAAGAGGCCGAAGAAGCGGACCTCGATGCGCGGTTTGCCGCTGCGGTCGCCGGGTGTGACGGCCGACAGGGTGGCGGGAGCAAACGACAGGTCTGCCGCCTGGCCCAGCCGCACCGGTTCGTCGACCGGGCGCCTTGCCGTGCCCAGGCGCGGCTTGTCGCGGTAGTAGCTCTCCAGCAGCCGCAGGGCTTGGAAGAAGTCGTAGCGATACGGTGCCGCGGCCATCGCGGGCAGCGGGTCGGCCATGCGGCGCGTTTCCCGCGTCATCACAGGATCGGCCTCGATCCGCAGCGCGGCCTGCCGACGAGGATGTCGCCGCGGCCGGATGAATGCACACGCGTCTGGGTGAAGCCGTTGATCGAGACGTGGCGCGAGATGAAGCGTTCGAGCACGCAGCCGAGCACGAAGGCGCTGGCGCCCTCGAAGGACAGGTCGTCGACATGGATGCGCACGTCGACGCCGCGGCCGAAGGTGATGGGCCCGGGCATCGGCAGCCGGCGCACCACCGGATGCATCTGCACCGAACGCACGCCGTCGATCTGGCGCTGCGCACCGGCGTCGCCGGTCGACGCATACAGCCGCAGGATCTCGCGCAGCGCCGCGGCGCCGTGTTCCGCGTCCTGGTCCAGCAGCGACAGGTGGTTGAGCGACAGCTGGTTGATCAGCTTCCACGAGATATTGCCCTCGCGCAGCGCCGATTGCGGGCGCGACGGGCCCTTGATCACGGCCACGCTCTGCACCGGCGCCGTCAGGGTGAGTTGCAGATCGCCCTTCGGGTGGCCCACCGGCATCAGCAGCGGCAGGTCGCGGTTGGTGCACAGCGCGCGCACGCCGATCTGGCGCAGGTCCTGCGGGAACGGCGCCTCGTTCGCGTCGACCACCGACAGGAACACCTCGGTGCCGATATACGACGAGCGCGGCCCGTCGCGCTTCTGCGTGGGCGACAGCAGGCGCGGCTCGCGCTGCACCGAGTAGTAGGCCTGGTGGCCCAGCTCCTCGGTGTGGAAGGCGTTGTAGAAGGGCAGGAAGCGGTATTCGCTGCTGGCGCCGGCGCCGTAGCCCACCACCTCGGTCACCGTATGAACCTCGAAGTCCATCGGCCGCGTGCGGTCGGGAACGACGTGGAAATCGTTCTGCTCGGGCGTGACCTGGATCCGGTCACAGCGTCGCTCGAAGAGGTTGACCACCGGCACGCAATGCAGGGCCAGCGAGCTGGCGTCCACGGCCTGCAGCAGCGCCGCATCGGACTTCGAGAACAGGATCACGATGTCGACCTCGCTGCCGCCGCGCCGGCGCAGTGCCGCGCCGATGCCGCGCAGATCGAAGAACAGGAAGCGCTGCGGAAAGGCGAAATACTCCTGCAGCAGGCGGTAACCCTGGAAACCCTGCAGCGTCTGCGGCAGCAGCGCCTCGTCGTCCTCGAAGCCGGCGGGCTCGATGCACTCGGCGTCCAGCGCCTCGTGCCAGCCGGCCGAGCGCTGCGCTGGCAACACCAGCACACCCATTGCATGGCCGCACACCAGTTCGTGCAGCCGATAGGCCACGTCGTCGACGCCGGCGCAGTGCAGACGCAGGTCGTCGAGCGCGAGCTGCGAGAAATCGAGCCCGGCCGTCGTGCGCAGGCGCAGGCGCAGGCCGGCGCGGTACTTGCGCCAGGCCGGCTGCGCCGCCAGCGGCAGGTCGGCGGCATGCGTGAAATAGTCGAGCTGCGTCAGTTCCAGCGGCCAGAGTCGCACTTCGTGCGCGGTGCGGAATTCGCACGTGGTGGCACCGGCCTTGCCGGGCTGGCTCGTCATGACGCTGCCGCGCGGTACGCGGGGCCCGCCGGCCAGCACCGGGTCGCCGAGCTCCGGCGTCAGGCGCGCGATCGCCATCGACGGCATCGCGGAAAGGAACTGCGGGTAGAGGATCTCGAGCAGCCGCTGCGTGAAGCGCGGGAATTCGGCGTCGATCTTCAGCTGCACGCGGCCGGCGAGGAAGGCAAAACCCTCCATCAGGCGCTCGACATAGGGGTCGGTGACCTCGAGCCCCTCGATGCCCAGCCGGGCAGCGATCTTCGGAAACTGCTGCGCAAACTCGGCGCCCATCTCGCGCAGGTGGCGCAGTTCCTCGTTGTAGTAGCGCAGCAGCCGCGGGTCCATCGTCAGCGGTCGACTTCGCGGATCGAGACGCGACCGGTCTCCAGGTCGATGTCGGTGTGCAGCAGCAGTTCCAGCGGCACCGGCTGCGCCCACAGCTGGCCGCTGATGACGAAGCCGATCTGGTTGTGGTGGTGCATCTGGTCTTCGGACAGCACGGCCTTCACGCTCAGCGACGCCGGCAGGATGCGCGGCTCGTGGTCGAGGATCGCCTGCCGCACGCGCGATTCGAGCAACGTCGGGTCGAACGTCGATGCGGTCAGCCCCGACATCGCCGGCAGCCCGAAATTGAGTACCGAATTGCGGGCCTGCGGCGCGTGCGCGAAATCGATGGCCTGACCGGGCTGCGAAGTATTGAAAAGCCACACGAGGTCGCGCAGCACCAGTTCACGCAGCCGGTTGCGCGCGATGACGCGGGCCTCCGGCGCTTCCGCCCTGGAGCGCGGCTCGTCGTCGGTCAGGCGGTCGAGCAGCGCAGGCTGCAGGCGGTCCTGGGCGCGGAGGGTCGGCATCGACGGCGGTGCCGCATCAGGCGTCGGCCGCCGCCAGCACGACGCTGCGCACGTCCATCAATGCGAACTCCGCGCCGTCGGTGGCGAGCAGCCGCTGCCCGAGGCCGACGACGAGCCCCGAAGGCAGCTCCTTCCACTCGGTGCGCCGTGCCAGCGCGCACAGGTCGCCGCTGGCCAGTTCGGTGTCGGGGTAACGCGTGGGGATCAGCGCCACCACCTCGCCGCCATTCGTGAACTCCAGGTTGGCCGGCATCCACACCGCATCGCGCAGATCCTCCGGCTCCTCCATCGTGAGCTTGCTCACGCGGCTGTAGGGAACCCAGCAGTAGCGGCCATTGATCACCGCCTCGAGCACCGGGCCGAGGCGCGTATCGGCGTCGGCCACCCACGCGAAGGGCTGGTCGTTGATGTGGCCGGCGGTAGCCGGCGCCTGTTCGAGTGCCTGCTCGCGCAGCTTGCGGCCGTCTTCGTGATCGCCGCGGCCCTCGCGCAGCAAGGCCTCGATGAGCAGCGCCACCCAGGCCTCGGGCTCGCCGAAGAGCATCGGCACCTTCAGGCCGGCAAAGACCTGCAGCCGCAGCGTCTCGCAATGGATCGCCTCGCGGTAGGTCTGCGCCATCGGCAGCGCCATGACATCTAGTTCGGAAGCCACCGTGAGCTGGTTCAGCGCGCGGTCCCACTGGCCCAGCACACAGAGCAACTGGAAGAGGAAGATACGCAGCTTGACGTCGTTCGGCGCCGTGCGAACCTGTTCGGTGAGCAGCTTCAGGGCGCGCGGTGCGTCCCCGTCCCTGAGGGCCTGTTCGGCCGCGGAGCTTTGGGTCATGGGGTCTCGATTCAGGTGCCGGGATAGGCGTCGCCCGCGAACAGCGAGCCGCCCTCCGCCTCGCCCGTGTCGGACTGGGCCCGGTATTCGATCTCGATGCTCTGGAATGCGAATTCGAGGCGTTCGGTCAGGCAAGGAGTACCCTCATTGCTCGTCGCCGAATCGATCTTGAACTTGACGATGCGTGCCTTTTCCAGTCTGACGGTGAAGTAGTCGATCGCGCCGCCACCTTCCTTGCGGACGGACAGCACTGCGGCTCCGATCTCGTTGGTGTTCATCATGCTCATCAGGCCGGTCGAGGCGGTGTCGGCCTGCTTGACGACATACAGGGTTTCATAGCGGATGCGACCCGACTGCGCCCCACCGCCCACGGCCGACGGAGCGTCCATGCCCCAGCCCCAGTCGAGCACATCGATCTCGCTTTCGTGATCCGGCTCATTGGCTGTACCGCGGATCACGCCGGTGCGCTGGCCGGTGAGTTTAAGAAACGTATTGTGGCGCCCGGCCATGCTCATCTCCACACCGCCCGTGGGTCGCCCGTGCCGGACAGGCGAGCCAAGGACAGAAACCAGTAGCCGCCGCGTGCAGACGCGGCGGCACCACTTGAAGACGCCCCCGACCGGCCTGCGATGGACGAGCCAGTGGCTGGCCGCACCGCGGGCCCGCGGCGCGACCCAGGATCACAGCGCGATGTTGCCCCGGATGTTCCACTTGAACGGGATCATCTTTTCCTCCCCGCCTTCGTCCGCCTGCTGCTTGTATTCGAACTCGACCTCCGCGAAGTTCAGCGTGACGTTCTCCGTCAAGCGGTCCTCGCCGCCAGATCCGCCAGTCGAGAGGCCGACGATCATGACCTTCTTCATGATGATCTTGATGTATTCCAACGGGTCCTTGCCGGCCTTGCGGACGGTCAGTTCGGCTGTCGGAAAGTGGTCGCCGTTCGCGCAGTACAGCATAAGGACCGGACTCGAGGAGTCGACGTACTTGGTGACCGAGATGTCCTGGAAGTTGGCCTTGCCCGCGCCGCCACCTCCACCCATATGCCAGGTGCCGGAATTCGACATGCCCCAACTCCAGGCCAGGACGTCGATCCCGCCCTTGTCCTTGTACGCGTCGTCCTGCGTTTCACCCTTGATCGCGCCCTCGAGCACGAGGAATTGGTCCATTGCCATGATGGTTCTCCTTGATTGCCCCGTGACGGGGCGGTTTCACGCCACGAATCGCACCCGGCCTGTCGGGCGCGCTTCCCTCTGCAGCTGTCTCAGGAAGCGAATGAACCCTTCGGCCAGGCTACTTCTTCGCCGAAGGAAGCTTGGAAACGAGACGCAGCGACACGGTCAGCCCCTCGAGCTGATAGTGCGGCCGCAGGAAGAATTTCGACGAGTAGTAGCCGGGGTTGGCCGGGTCCTCCTCGACCACCACCTCCGCCGCGGCAAGCGGTTTCTTCGATTTGGTCGCCTCGGATGAATGCGCCGGGTCGCCGTCGACATACTGCTTGATCCATTTCGTCAGAAAGCGAGCCATGTCGTCGCGTTCCTTGAACGAGCCGACCTTGTCGCGCACGATGCACTTCAGATAGTGGGCGAAGCGGCAGGTGGCGAAGAGGTAAGGCAGCCGCGCCGCCAGGTTGGCATTCGCCGTCGCGTCCGGGTCGTCGTACTCGGCGGGCTTGTGCAGCGACTGTGCGCCAATGAAGGCGGCGAAGTCGCTGTTCTTGCGGTGCACCAGCGGCATGAAGCCGTTCTTGGCCAGTTCCGCTTCGCGCCGGTCCTCGATCGCGATCTCGGTCGGGCACTTCATGTCGACGCCACCGTCGTCGGTGGGGAAGCTGTGCGTCGGCAGGTTCTGCACTGCGCCGCCGGACTCGATGCCGCGGATGCGCGAGCACCAGCCATATTCCTTGAACGAGCGGTTGATATTGGTCGCCATTGCGTAGGCGGCGTTGGCCCAGGTGTACCGGCCATGCTCGGCCGAGCCGGTGTCTTCTTCGAAGTTGAACTCCTCGACCGGGCTGGTGCGCGCGCCGTAGGGCAGCCGCGCCAGGAAACGCGGCATCGCCAGGCCGATGTACTTGGAGTCCTCCGAATCGCGCAGCGAACGCCAGGCGGCATACTCGGGCGTGGTGAAGATCTTGGTCAGGTCGCGCGGATTCGCCAGTTCCTGCCAGGAGTCCATCTGCATCAGGGTGGGTGACGCGCCGGAGATGAACGGGCAGTGTGCCGCGGCCGCGATCTTGGCGATCTCGCCGAGCAGTTCCACGTCGGGCGCGCTCTGGTCGAAGTGGTAGTCGCCGACCAGGCAACCGAAGGGCTCGCCGCCGAACTGGCTGAACTCCTCCGAGTACACCTTCTTGAAGATCGGGCTCTGGTCCCAGGCCGTGCCCTTGTAGCGCTTCAGCGTCTTGCCCAGCTCGTTCTTCGAGATGTTCATGACGCGGATCTTCAGCTGCTCGTCGGTCTCGGTGTTGTTGACCATGTAGTGCAGACCGCGCCAGGCGCCTTCGAGCTTCTGGAAGTCCTCGTGGTGCATGATCAGATTGATCTGATCCGAGAGCTTCTTGTCGATGGCAGCGATCATCGCCTCGATCGACTTCACGACGTCGCTGCCGATCAGCTGCGTCTGCGACAGCGCCTGCTGCGCCAGCGTCTGCACCGCCTGCTCGACGGCGCCGCGCGCCTCTTCGGACTTGGGCTTGAATTCTTTCTGCAGCAGCGAGGCCAGGTCGCTGCCTTCCATCTCGACGCTGGCCAAGGCACTTGCGGCTTGGGTTTCTGCCATTGATTGCTCCTAGGGGTGATTCGTGGCTGCGGTGTGACGATCGATCAGGCGGCGTCGGTCGGCTTGGCCGTCGAGGCCAGCGAGCCGAGCAGCGCCGGATCCGCCATCAGCTTGGCGATCAGTTCCTCGGCGCCCGTCTTGCCGTCCATGTAGGTCACCAGGTTCTGCAACTGCTTGCGCGCCTCGAGCAGCTTGTTCAGCGAGTCGACCTTGCGTGCGATCGCCGCCGGCGAGAAATCGTCCATATTCTCGAATGTGATATCCACGCTGAGGTTGCCTTCGCCGGTGAGCGCATTCGGCACCTGGAAGGCGACTCGCGGCTTCATCGCCTTCATGCGGGCGTCGAAATTGTCGACGTCGACCTCGAGGAATTTGCGGTCGGCCACCGGCGCCAGCGGGTCGGCGGGCTTGCCGGAAAGGTCGGCCATCACGCCCATGACGAAGGGCAACTGGATCTTCTTCTCGGCGCCGTAGACCTCGACGTCGTACTCGATCTGCACGCGGGGCGCGCGGTTGCGCGCGATGAATTTCTGGCTGCTCATGAAAGACTCCTCGAGGGCATCGGTGAAACAGGAAGTACGAGGTTGTCCTCGAACTTGGAGATTTCGTCAAGAGACATCCGGCTCCTTGACGCCGGCAGGATCGACGCCGACGACCTTGGCCACCGCGGCCAGCGCGTCGGGCGCCAGAACCTTCATCAGTTGCAGGAAATTGTGGTTGATGAGATGGCGTGCACGACGCAGGAAGAGCGGCGCCGGATTGGCCGGTTCGGCGCGCTCCATGTATTCGCACACCATGTCGATGGCGCGGATCGCCTCCTCGCGGGAGTTGACGCTGCCCGACAGCCCGCGGGATGCCGCAGCCGCGGCGCCGGCTGCGGCACCGACTTCGCCATCGGCGGCCCCGTCAGCCGCCACCGGCTCCGGCGGCAGCACCGAGGCGACCGTATCGATCAGCTTGACCAGCGGCTGCAGGTCGGGTGCCACCATGGCGGTCAGCCGCTCCTTCGACAGCGTGACCAGTTGCCGCACCCGCTGCGCGGCCTGCCTGACCGCGGTCCGCAATTCCGGGTCCTTGGCCACCCGCGCGGCCACCATCTGCACGACCTGGTCCTTGCTGACGGGTGTGTCCTTGGGCTGGGCCGGTGCGACGCCAAGCGCAACCTCGACCGCGCGAACCGTCAGCTGGCCGACGGCGCGTTCGTTGACCAGGAACGCCTCGCGCAGGTCGCCGAGCAGGCCATTGATCTCGCGCAGGATCGTGAGCGCGTTGACGCGTGCGTAGGGGTCGCCGTCGTCCGGGTCGGGCATCGGGTGCACGTGATCCCAGTGCGTCTCGATCAGCCCGCACAGCAGGCCGAGGCCCGGCGCGAGCGCGATCACCCCGTTGGTGTGCAGCCCGGCGCGCAGCCAGGTGATGGCGATGCGCAGGTCGCGCGAGCGGCCGAGCAGTTCCTCGGCCCCGGAGCGGGCGGCCGGCCAGTCGGGCGGCTCTGCCGGGCCGAACTGCGAGTCGGGCTTGCCCGAGGCCGCCTGCGTCAGCGCGAGGAAGGCGTTGTCGTACTCGAGATCCGGCCCGCAGGGGGCCGCGGCGTCAGCGAGCGGTTGCAGCCAGGCGGCGACCTTGGCTTCGAGGTCTTCGAGCTCACTCATCGGATGGATGCACGGTGGAAACGTGGCCAGTTGTCGTCATGCCAGAACCTTAGGGGGAGCCGCGGCAGCGACGCCACCGCCGGCTCGAAGCCGAGCAGTGTCGCCGGGAGCAGCGCGACCGGGTACTCTCGCAAGCCCGCATGGCATCCCTTCGGCAGCCGGCGCAGGAGCCGCGATCTTGACGCGCTTGCGCCAGGCTGGCGCCCCCTCGAACGAGGGGGCTCGTCAGCCGACTCGCGTCGAGTCGGTCCATCGCCCGACCGGCGAGGATGACGGGTGCGGCTTCGGCGTCGGCTTCGGCCAGAATGAGCCTCCGGACCACGACGCCGCCCCGAGATGCCCCCTGCCCCCGCCCTGCACGGTCTCACGATCCTTGAGCGCGGCTGGCTGTCGTCCAACAATGTGATCCTGCACGGCGACGGCAGCGGAGCCCGGCTGGTCGACACCAGCCACGTGCTGCACGGCCCGCAGACGGTGGCGCTGCTGCGCCGGGCGCTGCTTGGCGAGCCGCTCGTCGGCATCGTCAATACGCACCTGCACTCCGACCACTGCGGCGGCAATGCGGCAGTGCAGCGCGCTTTCGGCTCCAGCATCACGATCCCGCCCGGCCTCTACGCCGCCGTGCAGGCCTGGAACGAGCAGGCGCTGAGCTACCGCCCCAGCGGCCAGATTTGCGAGCGCTTCGCGGCCGATGCCTGCCTGCAGCCCGGGCAGGCGCTGGAGGCCGGCGGCAGGCGCTGGCAGGCGCTGGCGGCGCCGGGCCACGATCCGCATTCGCTTGTACTCTTCGACGACCGTGAAGGTGTGCTGATCAGCGCCGACGCGCTGTGGGAGAACGGTTTCGGCGTCGTCTTCCCCGAACTGGAGGGCGAGGCCGCCTTCGACGAGGTGGCCCAGGTGCTGGACCTCATCGAGTCGCTCGACGCGCGCTGGGTGGTGCCCGGCCACGGCGCACCGTTCGACGACGTCGCCGGCGCGTTGCAGCGCGCCCGCCGCCGCCTGGACGGCTTCCGCGCCGACCCGGCGCGCCATCTGCGTCACGGCGCCAAGGTGCTCGTCAAATATCACCTGCTCGAGGAACGGCAGCAGCCCTGGAGCGCCTTCCTCGCCTGGTTCACCGAGGTCGATCTGTGCCGTTCGATCTGGCACGGACTCGGACGGCCCGAAGGCAGCCTGGCGGGATTTGCCGAACGGCTGGTCGACGAACTGGTGGCCACGGGCGCGCTCGACCGGCGCGACGACCTGCTCCTCGACGCCTGAGCATGCTGTCGTTCTCGATCGGCCCCTTGGCCTTCCCCGTGGCGCCTCTGCTGTTGCTAGCGGCCGTCTGGGGCGCGTCGTGGCTGGCTGCGCGCCTGGCTGCCCGGGCGGCGCCACAGGCCCTGGCCCGGGCGGCCGGCCGAGCCGTCGTCAACGCCGCGCTTGTCGGCCTGCTGGCGGCGCGAGCCGTCCATCTGGCGCTGAACCTCGACCCCTATCTCGCCTCGCCGGGGTCGATGCTGGACCTGCGCGACGGCGGCTGGCACGCGCCTGCCGGCGTCGTGGCGGGTGCCGCTTGGCTGGCCTGGCGCGGCTTGCGGGTGCCGGCGTTGCGCCGCCCCTTGGCCGGCGGCGTGCTGATGGCCGCGGCCCTGTGGTTCGGCGCGGCGGTGGTCACGGGCTTGGGTCAGGCGCGGGAGATGCCCGCCATCGCGCTGACCGAACTCGACAGCGGCCGCGCCCTGGACCTGGCAACGGCGGCGCAGGGGCGCCCGGTCATCGTCAACCTCTGGGCCAGCTGGTGCGGCCCCTGCCGGCAGGAGATGCCGCTGCTGGCAGCGGCTCAGCAGCGCGAGGTCGGCGTCGGATTCCTCTTTGTCAATCAGGGCGAATCGGCGAGCGCCGTGCGCGCCTATCTGGACGGTGAACGCCTGCCTCTGCGCGAGGTGCTGCTCGACCCGGGATCGAAGCTCGGTCCGGCCATCGGATCGCGCGGGCTGCCCACGACGCTGTTCTACGACCATCGCGGCCGCCAGGTCGACGCGCACTTCGGTGTGCTCAATGCCGCCGCGCTGGAGAGTCGCCTGCGGGCGCTGCGCGACGCGCGATGACCGGGTGGCGGCCGGCCACAACCGGGTGCCAACGCTTCGGCGGCGACGCTCAGCCGTCCTGCCGGTGCAGGCGCAGCTGCTTTCCGCCGTGGTAGCTGAGCAGCAGCGCGCCGGGCGCGGCGCAACGCTCGAAGAGCGCAAAGACGTGGCGCTCCTCGGCAGGCCAGGGATAGGCGTAGACCACGTCGGCCGCCGGCGGCACATAACCCGGCGCGCGGTAGTCGGCGCAGTCGAAACGTGACGGCAGCGACGTCGCCTGGGCCAGCCGCTGCGCGGCGGCGACGAGCCGGTCTTCGATCTCGATGCCACGGGCGTCGAAGCCGAGTTGCGCCGCAAGGCAGGTGACGACGCCGAAGCCGCTGCCCCACTCGCAGAAGCGCAGGCCCGGTGCCAGGCCCTGCTCGACCAGGTGCTGCAGCCCGTGCCAAGCGATCTCGAAGTGGCTGTGCACCAGTGCACCGATGCGTCGCTGCGTCGGGTCGGCCGCGAAGGCGCCGATGGCGCCGCGCGCGGCGGCAATGAACGACGCCGCCGATTCGGGCGGTGCACTCCATTGCACCGGGATCTCAAGCCGTTGCAGGGTCACTGTTGCACCTTCGTGCCGCGATATCCGGGACAAGCGCATCGGAGCGGCCGTGCACGCTCATCGCAGTCCGAAGAAGTCTCGAATGCGTTGCAGGATGGCGACCCCGTGCCGGGCGCGCTCGCTGTCGCCTGACGCATTGGCGAACGCGGTCTTGAGCGCCTCGTTCTGCTGCAGTCGCTGCGCCAGGATGTGCGACATGCTGTCGGCGATGGCGTGTCGCTGGTGGATGATGTCCTCGAAGCTGGACTTGTCCAGCCGGTAGCATTCGACATCGCTGGCCGCCACCACCGTGGCGGAGCGGGGCGCCCCCGTCATCAGCCCCATCTCGCCGAAGGTGCTTCCCGGCGGCAGGCGCGTCAGCACCCGCCTCTCGCCGGTCGGCGCCTCCCACACGACGTCGGCCTGCCCGCTGGCGATGATATAGAGCCAATGCGCTTCGGCCCCCTGCCGGGTCATGACGTCGCCGCGCGCGAAGGGCGCAGGGACCAAGCGCTCGGCGATCGTATGGCGCTCGCGTTCGTCGAGCGAGGAGAAGAGATCGATGTCCGCCAGCACCTTCAGGCGTGCGGCCAGTTCACGCTGCAGCGCCTCCTGTCGATGCGACTCGCTCTCCTGCACCAGATGGACCGCCTGATCCGGCAGCGCGATGCGCCAGCCGTTGCGCTGGAGGGTGGCCAGCAGGTGGGTGCGCACCGCCGAGTCGGTGGCGTCGTCGTCGCGCGGGTCGGTCAGCCAGTAGCGCAGCGCATAACGCACCGAACCGGGCGCGAAGTCCATCGCCACGCAGGAAGGGGCCCAATCGCGCGCGACATTGGCGATCTCGGCATCCGTGACGGCACGTTCGGCCGCGGCAATGACCTGCGACGGGCTTGCGTTGTAGTCGATGTTGAACCAGACCCAGCGGCGCCAGCCGCCCACGCCCGACGCCTTGTCGCCGAGGACCGCAAATTTGGCCTTCATCAGCTGCGCGTTCGGCACCACCACCCGCTCGCCGTTGCGCGTGAGCAGGGCGGTATAACGCCACTGGATCTGGACGACGCGGCCGCAGATGTCGTCCAGCCTGACCCAGTCGCCGATCTCGAGCGAATCGTCGAGCTGCAGCGCCAGTCCACCGAGGATGTTGCCCAGCGTGTCCTGCATGGCAAAGGCGATCACCGCCGTGATGACCGCCGAGGTCGCCACCAGGCTGGACAGCTCGACCCCGGCAAACGACAGCCGGACCATGCCCCACAGCAGGTAGCCGCCGATGACGACGATGTCTTCGACGATGCGCGGCGTCGGCAGGCGCAGCGCCGGCAGCAGCACCCGGAACAGGGCCAGGCCGGACAGGCGGATCAGCACCACCCCGACCCCCAGCACCGCCGCCTGGTGCAGGCCGCCGGCGACGGCCGATGCCTGGCGTGACGAAAGGACCGCCGCCACGACGTCGAGCAGCACACAACACGCCGCCAGGAGCAGCGAGTGCCGGACGGTCACCCGCCCGCCGGGCATGAAGCGGTAGAGCACCGCCGCGAGCGCCAGCACCGCGCCCCAGACATAGGGCATCTCTTCCCGCCACAGGGCGGCGATCACTTCGTTCATGGGCGTGTTGAGGTGTGCCGGCCGGTGCGCCTACTTCTTCCTGCCGCGTCTCTTGCCCACGCGAGCCAGGGCCTCCTCGACCGCCTCGCACAAGGTCTTCAGCACCTTGACGCGGGCATGGTACTTGTTGTTCGCCTCGACCAGGGTCCACGGCGTGGTCGCGGTAGAGGTGCGGTCCACCATGTCGCAGACGGCGGTCTCGTAGGCGTCCCACTTCTCGCGGTTGCGCCAGTCTTCATCGGTGATCTTGAAGCGCTTGAAGGCCACCGTCTCGCGTTGCTTGAATCGCCTGTACTGCTCGTCCTTGGTTATCGCCAGCCAGAACTTCGACACCACCACCTGGTGCTGCAGCAGCGAATGCTCGAAATCGTTGATCTCGCCGTAGGCGCGCATCCAGTCGGCCTCGTCGCACAGGCCCTCGACGCGCTCGACCAGCACGCGGCCGTACCAGGAGCGGTCGAAGAGCGCGAAGTGGCCGCGCCGGGGCAGGCGACGCCAGAAGCGCCACAGATAGGGCTGGGCACGCTCCTCCTCGGTGGGCGCCGCGACCGGGATATTCTCGTAGTAGCGCGCGTCCAGCGCGCGCGTGACGCGCCGGATCGCACCACCCTTGCCGGCGCCATCGTTGCCTTCGAAGACGGCCACCACCGACAGCGCCCTGAACCGCGGGTCGCGCGCGGCGAGGTTGAGGCGACCTTGCCACTTTTCCAGATCGCGCTCGTAGGCGGCCCTGCTCATGGGCTGGTCGAGGCGCAGCGCGGTCAGGACGTTGAGCCGGTCGCCCGCCGCCGGCAGCGGGGGTGTCCTGGCGGCCATGGCCACGGCCGGCTTTTCGTCCAGCCGCTGGCGCATCGCGGCCAGCAGATGGCGGCCGACGGCGAGCGCCCGGTAGCGCGGATCGGCCGCCGGCACCACGATCCACGGCGCCTGCGCCGTCGAAGTCTGGCGCACGAAGGGTTCGCAGACCTCGACGAAGCGGTCGTACAGCTTGAAGTACGCCCATTCGGTTTCGGTCACCCGCCAGCGGGTATCGGGGTCCTTCTCGAGCGACTTCAGGCGCTTCCTCTGCTGGGCCTTCGAGAGATGGAACCAGTACTTCGCCAGCAGCACGCCCTCGTCGCACAGCATCCTCTCCACGCGCTGGATCTCGCCCATCGCATCGGCGAACTCGCCGTCATCGATCTCGCCCATGACCCGCCGGACGATCGGCATCGTGTGCCAGGCGCCGAAGAAGATACCGATCTGCCCCTTGGGCGGCAAGGCCCGCCAGAAGCGCCAGTGGGCGGGGCGTTCGGCCTCTTCGGCCGACGGCGGACCGAAGGCGGTGGTCTGGATGTGGCGGGGATCCATCCACTCGTTGAGGAGATTGACGGTTTCGCCCTTGCCGGCGCCTTCGACGCCCGCAATCAGGATCAACACCGGAAATCGGCCGGCGAGCAGGAGCTCGTACTGCGCGTCGAGCAAGGCAGCCCGCAGATGGGCCTGCTCGCGCTCGTAGGTGGCCTTTCCGACCCGGTGCTTGAGGCTTGCGGATTCGAACATGGTCCGGCAAATCTGGCACGGTACCCCACATCGCGCATGGACCCAGATCAAGGCGGGATCACGCGCCCGACGCCGCAGGAGTTAATCAGGATCAAGGGGCGGCGGGCCCGGCGGGAGAATCATCGGCAACAAGGGGGTGGGCGATGGAATGTGCAGTCCTATTCGCCGATGTCGCCGGCAGCACGGCCCTTTACGAGGTGCTGGGCGACGAACGTGCCTTTGCGCTGATCGAGACCTGCCTGTCGACCATGTCCGCCTGCACGGTCGAGGTCCGCGGCCGCGTGATCAAGACGATCGGCGATGCGGTCATGTCGGTATTCCGCACCGCCGACGATGCCGCCGCCGCAGCGGCCGAGATGCAGTTGCGGGTGGACCGGCTGGGGCCCTCGGTGGGCAGGCCCCTGGGCCTGCGCATCGGGTTCCACTTCGGCCCGGTGATGGCGCACGACCACGACGTCTTCGGCGACGCAGTGAACCTGGCGTCGCGGCTGTGCGACCTGGCGTCGAAGGGCCAGACCGTCACCGACGAGGACACTGCCCGCAGGCTGTCGGACCGGTACACGCCAAGCCTGCGCAAGCTCTTCTCCATCCCCGTGAAGGGCAAGGCGCACGAGGTGGAGCTGATCGAATTGACGTGGCAGCCCGCGACCGAAGAGCGGACCCTGATCGTGAGCGCGCACGCGAGCGCGGACACCGGCCAGGCCCTGCTGGAACTGGATCTCGACGGCGTGCAGCTCGAGATGGGACCGCAGCGCCGCAAGGTGACGATCGGGCGCGACCTGGAGGCGGACTTCACCGTCCGCGACCGCAGCGTGTCGCGCGCACACGCCATGATCGAACGCCGGCGCGACCGCTTCGTGCTAGCCGACCACAGTTCGAACGGCACCTTCGTCACCTTCGAAGGCAGGCCGGAGATGAAGGTCCACCATGAGGAGCTGACCCTGGTGGGGCACGGCTGGATCGCATTCGGCCAGCCGCGCGCTGAAGCGGTGCAGGTCGCGGAATTCCGCTGCGTGGATGGTGGACAGCCGGGGTCGAAGGCCTAGGCGTGGCAAGCAGGTGCATATTTAGCGGTCATCGGCCCGTCGCGACGCCAGCCAGTGGTCCACCGACAAGGCGCCGGGACCGCGGGCCATCAGGTAGAGCAGCACGGCGGCCCATGTGCCATGCGTCGCATAGGCGCCGGGATAGACGAACAGCTGTATCACCAGCGTCATGCCCAGCAGCGCCAGGGCCGAGAGGCGGGGCCCGAGGCCGATCAGGATCAGCAGGGGCAGCACATGCTCCGCGGCAGCCGCCATGGGCCGGCCAGTTCCGGCGCAATGATGGGCAGCTTGTATTCGTCCTGGAAGAGCGCCAGCGCCGACTCCGACAGGCTTGGCCAGCCCCATTCGACCTCGCCTGAGACGAGGTTGAACACGGCACCCTCCACCTTGGTCTGCCCCGCGGTCCAGAACACCGCGGCGATCGAGAAGCGGGCGATGAAGGCGATCAAGGTGTTCGGGATGCGCTCGCACAGGCCGACGGCCAGCGCCACCCCGCGCGTCAGCGGCGAACCCGAGGCCGCGCAGCCCACGTCTCGGGGTGCCGGCGGGCGTGTGGCAGTCGTGCTCATGAATCCAGCCTTTGCGGAAGATGAAGTGAAGTCAGTGCGCCATGGGCCAGCGGCGCCCAGCGAAAGTGCGAGGGCGATGGCGGGAAACTTGGTGGTGGCTTAAGTCATGCGGATCTCCTGGAAGGGAACGCGGGCTGATACTGGATGGGCTGGCCCGAAGGCCGCGACAGCACGACCTTCGTGGGCCCTTAGACGCCGCGGGGAGCTGGGTTCTCACAGGCCCGGCGAAGAAAGGCGTCGAAGACGCATGGGACTTGCCGACAAAAGCGAAGGAGCGGAATGCGTCTGGACAAACGTTGGTGGTTGCTGGTGGTGCTGGCCGGGCTGCTGGCCCTCTTCTTCGGCTTTGACCTCGGCCGCTTCCTGAGCCTGGCGGCGATCAAGAGCAGCCAGGCCGACCTGCAGGCCTGGCGCGCCGCGCAGCCGCTGCTCGCAGCCGCGCTGTTCTTCGTGGGCTATGTCGCCGTGACGGCGCTGTCGCTGCCGGGGGCGGTGGTGATGACACTGGCCGCGGGCGCATTGTTCGGCCTGGGCTGGGGCACGCTGATCGTCTCATTCGCCTCCAGTCTGGGCGCGACGCTCGCCTTCCTGACGGCGCGCTGGCTGCTCGGCGGCTGGGTGCAGTCTCGCTTCGGCGACCGCCTAGCCACGCTCAATGCCGGCATCGCCAAGGACGGGGGCTTCTACCTCTTCACGCTGCGGCTGGTGCCGGCGATACCGTTCTTCGTCATCAACCTCGCGATGGGCGTGACCGCCCTGCGCACCTGGACCTTCTACTGGGTCAGCCAGCTGGGCATGTTGCCCGGCACGTTGGTCTACGTGAACGCAGGCACGCAGCTGGCGCGCATCGAGTCGTTGTCGGGCATCGTCTCGCCCGGCGTGCTGGGTTCGCTGGTGCTGCTGGGCGTCTTTCCTCTCATCACGAGAAAGTTCATCGAGATGTTCCAGTCCCGCAAGGTCTACGCCCGCTTCAAGCAACCCAAGACCTTCGATCGCAACCTGATCGTCATCGGCGGCGGGTCGGCCGGCCTGGTCACCGCCTACATCGCCGCGGCCATCAAGGCCAAAGTCACGCTTGTGGAAAGGCACGCGATGGGCGGCGACTGCCTGAATACCGGCTGCGTGCCGTCCAAGGCGCTGATCCGCTCGGCCAAGTTCCTGTCGCATGTGCAGCGCGCCCGGGAGTTCGGCGTGCGCTCGGCCAGCGCCGAATTCGACTTCGGCGAAGTGATGGAGCGCGTGCAGCGGATCATCAAGGCCATCGAGCCGCACGATTCGGTGGAGCGCTACACGGGCCTGGGCGTCGAGGTGGCACAGGGCACGGCGCGGATCGTGTCGCCGTGGCAGGTGGAAATCACGCACCACGACGGCCGGGTGGAGCCTCTCAGCACGCGCGCCATCGTCATCGCCGCCGGGGCGCGGCCTTTCGTGCCGCCGATCCCCGGACTCGAAGCCGTCGAGGTGCTGACCTCCGACAACGTCTGGCAACTGCGCCAGCGCCCCGAGCGGCTGGTGGTGCTGGGGGGTGGCCCGATCGGCAGCGAGCTGACGCAGACGTTCGCGCGCCTGGGCTCCCGCGTCACGCAGGTCGAGATGGCGCCGCGCATCCTGCTGCGCGAGGATCCGGAGGTCTCCGACCTGGTCACCGCGCGTTTCCGCGCCGAGGGCATAGCCGTGCTCGTGGACCACAAGGCCGAGCGGGTGGAAGTGATAGCCGGCGAAAAGCAGCTCGTCGCCATGCACCAGGGCCAGGAAGTGCGCATTCCCTTCGACGCCATCCTGGTGGCCGTGGGCCGGGTGGCCAACCTGAAGGGTTACGGCCTGGAGGAGCTGGGCGTGGCGACGGGCCGCACGGTCGAGGTCAACGGCTACCTGCAGACCAACTTCCCCAACATCTATGCTGCCGGTGATGTCGCCGGCCCCTACCAGTTCACCCACACGGCCGCGCACCAGGCCTGGTACGCTGCGGTCAACGCCCTGTTCGACCCGTTCAAGAAATTCCGCGCCGACTACCGCGTCATCCCCTGGGCCACCTTCGTCGAACCCGAGGTGGCGCGGGTGGGCCTGAACGAACTCGAGGCCCAGGAGAAGAAGATCCCGTACGAAGTGACGGTCTACGGCCTGGACGACCTGGACCGCGCCATCGCCGACGGCGAGGCCCATGGCTTCGTCAAGGTGCTGACGGTCCCCGGCAAGGACCGCATCCTGGGCGTGACCATCGCCGGTGAACATGCCGGCGACCTGCTCGCCGAATATGTGCTGGCCATGAAACACGGCATCGGCCTGAACAAGATCCTCGGCACCATCCACACCTACCCGACGCTGGCCGAGGCGAACAAGTACGTCGCGGGCAACTGGAAGCGCGCCCACGCACCGCAGGCGCTGCTGGCCTGGGTTGAACGCTTCCACGCTTGGCGGCGAGGCTGAGGTGGCGCAGCGATGAATCCCCACCGGTTGCGGCACATCGTGCGCGAATCGACACGCCAACTGCCCGCCGCAGCGCTGTCGCGTCCAGAACTGCGCGAGATGGCCGGCCATGGCTGCAGCACGGTGATGCACCTGATGCGGCTGGTGGCGCCGCGCCTGCCCGACGACGACCACACCGATCCGGTAGCAGAACTCGCCACGCCACACTGGTTCATCATCGATCGCGCGCCAGGGGCACAGGGAGACGAACTTGGCTGAAGACTTCGACCTCATCGTCATCGGCGCCGGCTCCGGCGGTGTGGCCGCGTCCCGGCGCGCCGCCGCCCACGGTGCACGAGTGCTCATCGTCGAGGCCGACCGCGTGGGCGGCACCTGCGTCATCCGCGGCTGCGTGCCGAAGAAGCTGATGATGTATGCGGCCGGTTTTGCACAAGCCTTCGAAGAGGCGCGCAGCTACGGCTGGGTCGGCGTGGGCGGCAGCTTCGATATGAGCCGGTGGGCCGACGCCAAGGCGACTGAGATCGGCCGTCTCGAAGGCATCTACCGCAAGATGCTGGCAGATTCGGGTGTGGAGCTGGCCCAGGGCCATGCCCGCCTGCTGGGTGCCGACACCGTGGCCGTGGGCCGCCGCGAACTGCGCGCCCGGCGTGTGCTCGTCGCCACCGGCGGCGCACCCGCGCACGATGCGATTCCCGGCCTGGCCCAGGCCATGAGCTCCAACGAGGTGCTCGACCTGCGCGCGGTGCCGGCCACGCTGCTTGTGATTGGCGGCGGCTATGTCGCGGTGGAATTCGCCAGCATCCTGGCGGGGCTGGGAACGACGGTAACGCTCGCCTTCCGCGATACGCACCCCTTGCGTGGCTTCGATGCCGACCTGCGCACGCGACTGGCCACGGCCCTGACCGAACGCGGCATCAAACTGGCCAGCAGCGTGGGGCTGAAGTCCCTGGAACGCACTGCCGACGGCTTTGCCCTGCACCGCGCCGACGGTTCGGTGATATCGGCCGAAGCCGCACTCAACGCCACCGGGCGCGCACCCAACACCGCCGGCATGGGCCTGGCCGAAGCGGGCGTGCGGCTGGACGCGCGCGGTGCCGTCGCGGTGGACGCCGACAGCCGCAGCAGCGTGCCCAGCATCTGGGCCATCGGCGACGTCACGAACCGTGTCAACCTGACGCCGGTGGCCATTGCCGAGGGGCGGGCCTTTGCCGAAACCGAATTCGGCAAGCACCCGGCCCGCGTCGACCACCGCACCGTCGCCAGCGCCATCTTCACCGATCCGCCGATCGCCACCGTGGGCCTGACCGAGGCTGTCGCCGCCAGCGCAGGGCCGGTGGACATCTTTGAGTCGGATTTCAGGCCGATGAAGACTGCCTTTGCCGGCGGCGCGGCGCGCACCTACATGAAGCTGTTGGTGGACGGCCTGAGCGACCGAGTGCTCGGCGTGCACATGATCGGCGCCGATGCGCCGGAGATCGTGCAGAGCCTGGCGGTGGCGGTGACCTGCAATGCCACCAAGCGCGACTTCGACCGCACGATCGCCGTGCACCCGACGGCGGCCGAGGAATTCGTGCTGATGCGTGAGCCGGTGCGGCGCCATGGCGCGGCGCCGCCGACGGTCTCCCGAACTTGAGGATGACCCGGCGGCACCGCTGGCCAGCGGCCACGGCCGCATCGTGGGCCGCAGCGCAGCCGATCCGGGGCGCGATCCCCGAAGCTCTGCAGTGCAACGCGTGCTGCCGTTCGCGGTCCGTCGACGACCTGGCGCCGATAGCCATCAGGTGACAGTGCAGGCGACGGCTAGCCCTTCGCCGCGATGCAGCGACTCGTCGCCGCCGCCAATGCGTCGTTTCGCTGCTGAACTCCGCAACGGCCGGACATCCGTGTCGACGGCGTGTCTGGCGTGCGGTGTGCGAGCGCTCGGCACACTCCTTGCGCCGGACGCTCAACCGGACAGAGGCGCCTCTTGGCGCCGCCACTTGTCGATCCGACCGGGCGGAGGCGAATCCGTCCCGGCCTCCGATCAGCGCACCTTGCCCGCCTTCCACGCGTTGAGCAGCGTTTCGTAGGCGATGGTCTCACCCTTGGGTTTCTCGTTGGCCAGCTTGGCCCAAGGCGCGCCCTTGTCGCTGAGGTACTTCTTCGGGTCGCCCTTCGGGTTGAGCTTCGGCGCGCAGCGCGCCATGCCGGCGCGCTCCAGGCGCGCCATGACCTGGTCCATCTCCTCGGCCAGGGTATCCATCGCCGCCTGCGGCGTCTTCTCGCCCGTCACCGCCACGGCCACGTTCTTCCACCACAGCTGAGCCAGCTTCGGGTAGTCGGGCACGTTGGTGCCGGTGGGTGTCCAGGCCACGCGCGCGGGGCTGCGATAGAACTCGACCAGGCCACCGAGCTTGGGCGCCAGGTCGGTCATCGCCTTGCTCTGGATGTCGCTCTCGCGGATCGGCGTCAGACCCACGATGGTCTTCTTCAGGCTCGTCGTCTTGGCGGTGACGAACTGCGCATACAGCCAGGCCGCGGCCGTCTTGTTGGCATCGTGTGCCTCGAAGAAGGTCCACGAGCCGACGTCCTGGTAGCCGTTCTGCATGCCCTGCTTCCAGTACGGGCCGTTGGGGCCGGGCGCCATGCGCCACTTCGGCGTGCCATCGGCGTTGACCACCGGCAGGCCCGGCTTGGTCATGTCGGCGGTGAACGCGGTGTACCAGAAGATCTGTTGCGCGATCTGGCCTTGCGCAGGGACCGGGCCGGCTTCGCCGAAGGTCATGCCGGTGGCCTCCTTCGGGGCGTACTTCTTCATCCAGTCGACGTACTTGGTCAGCGCGTAGACGGCGGCCGGCGAGTTGGTGGCGCCACCGCGCGAAACCGAGGCTCCGAGCGGCGTGCAGCCATCGGCAGAGGCGCGGATGCCCCACTCGTCGACCGGCTTGCCGTTGGGAATACCGATGTCGGCCGTACCTGCCATCGACAGCCACGCGTCGGTGAAGCGCCAGCCCAGGCTCGGGTCCTTCTTGCCGTAGTCCATGTGACCGTAGATGGGCTTGCCGTCGATCGTCTTCACGTCTTCACTGAAGAACGCGGCGATGTCCTCGTAGGCGCTCCAGTTGAGCGGCACGCCAAGGTCATAGCCGTATTTGGCCTTGAACTTGTCCTTTAGGTCCTGGCGCGCGAAGAGGTCAGCGCGGAACCAGTACAGGTTGGCGAACTGCTGGTCGGGCAGCTGGTAGAGCTTCTTGTCGGGGCCCGTGGTGAAACTGGTGCCGATGAAGTCCTTGATGTCCAGGCCCGGGTTCGTCCACTCCTTGCCCTTGCCGGCCATGTAGTCGGTCAGGTTCATGATCTTGCCGTAGCGGTAGTGGGTACCGATGAGGTCGGAGTCGCTGATCCAGCCGTCGTAGATGCTCTTGCCCGACTGCATGGAGGTCTGCAGCTTCTCGACCACGTCGCCTTCCTGGATCAGGTCGTGCTTGACCTTGATGCCGGTGATTTCCTCGAAGGCCTTGGCCAGCGTCTTGCTCTCGTACTCGTGCGTGGTGATGGTCTCGGAGACGACCGAGATCTCCTTCACGCCCTTGGCCTGCAGCTTCTGCGCGGCGTCGATGAACCACTTCATCTCGGCCATCTGCTGGTCCTTGCTCAGCGTCGACGGCTGGAACTCGGCGTCGATCCACTTCTTCGCCTCGGCTTCACCGGCCCATGCGCTCTGGCCCAGGGCGAAGGCGGCAGCGGTGATGGCGGCCGCTCGGGCCACGGCATTCAAGCGCATCTTCATTTCAGGTCTCCTCTGTTGCACTTCCCTGTCATGGCACTCGTCACCGGCTGGGAAGGAGTGGCCGGTGCGCTTCAATTCCGGTGCGTGCTCAGCCGCGGCGCATGATGAACGCCAGCAGCGCCATCGACGCGACGAAGCTGAACCAGATCGACGGCTCCTGCTCGAGGCCGAACCACTCGATCATGCGTTCGCTGACCGCGACAAAGGCCAGGTTCACGTAGGCCGCGCTGAGCAAACCGATGAACAGCCGGTCGCCCCGCGTCGTGGCGATGGGCAGCAGGCCCTTGCGCAGCACGGTGGGCGACTTGAGCTCCCACACCGTCATCGCAATCAACATGAGCACGATGCTCGTGAAGAATACCGCCACCGGCATCGTCCAGGCCATCCATTCGAACATCGTCGATTCCTCCGTTGCCATTCAGACGCGACCCATCGCAAAGCCCTTGGCGATGTAGTTGCGGACGAACCAGATCACGATTGCACCCGGCACGATGGTCAGCACACCAGCGGCCGCCAACACGCCCCAGTCCATGCCCGATGCCGACACCGTGCGTGTCATCGTGGCGACGATCGGCTTGGCGTTGACGCTGGTCAGCGTGCGCGCCATCAGCAGCTCGACCCAGCTGAACATGAAGCAGAAAAAGGCCGCCACGCCGACGCCGGCCTTGATCAGCGGAATGAAGATAGTGAGGAAAAAGCGTGGGAATGAGTAGCCGTCGATGTAGGCCGTTTCATCGATCTCGCGCGGGATGCCGCTCATGAAGCCTTCCAGGATCCACACTGCCAGCGGCACGTTGAACACCAAGTGCGCCAGCGCCACCGCCATATGCGTGTCCATCAGCCCCAGCGTCGTGTAGAGCTGGAAGAACGGCAGCAGGAAGACCGCTGGCGGTGTCATGCGGTTCGTCAGCAGCCAGAAGAAGACATGCTTGTCGCCCAGGAAGCTGTAGCGAGAGAAGGCATAGGCCGCGGGCAGCGCCACCAGCAACGAGATCACCGTGTTGATGGCCACGTAGATCATCGAGTTGATGTAGCCCGAGTACCACGATGGGTCGGTGAAGATCACGCGGTAGTTGGCCAGCGTCAGATCGCGTGGCCACAGCGAGAAGACGCCCAGGATCTCCTCGTTCGTCTTGAAGCTCATGTTGACCATCCAGTACACCGGCAGGATGGCGAACACCAGGTACAGGGCCAGGAAGATGACCCGCTTTTGGAATCGCTTATCCATGGCCTGCTTCCCCTTTGTCCTGCGTGCCCACGCGCTGCATCCAGTTGTAGAGGATGAAACACAGCAGCAGGATGATCAGGAAGTAGATCAGCGAGAACGCCGCCGCCGGGCCGAGGTCGAACTGGCCGACGGCCTTCTGCGTCAGGTACTGGCTGAGGAAGGTCGTTGCATTGCCGGGGCCGCCGCCAGTGAGCACGAAGGGCTCCGTGTAGATCATGAAGCTGTCCATGAAGCGCAGCAGCACGGCGATCATCAGCACGCCGCGCAGCTTGGGCAGCTGGATGTAGCGGAACACCGCAAACTGGGATGCACCGTCGATGCGCGCCGCCTGGTAGTAGGCATCTGGAATGGCACGCAGCCCGGCGTAGCACAGCAGGGCCACCAGTGGTGTCCAGTGCCAGACATCCATCACCAGCACCGTCAGCCAGGCGTGCGTGGCGTTGCCCGTGTAGCTGTACTCGAAGCCGAGCCAGGCCAGCGCGGCACCCATCAGGCCGATGTCGGTGCGGCCGTAGATCTGCCAGATGGTGCCGACCACGTTCCACGGGATCAGCAGCGAGATCGCCACCGTCACCAGCACAGCCGAGGCCTGCCAGCCTTTGACCGGCATCGACAGTGCCAAGGCAATGCCCAGCGGGATCTCCACGAGCAGAACGCTGAGCGAGAACACCATCTGACGCAGCAGGGCGCCGTGCAGTTCCTCGTCGCGCATCACCGCCTTGAACCATTCGGTGCCGACGAAGACGCGACGCTCTGGCGAGATGATGTCCTGCACGGAGTAGTTGACCACGGTCATCAGCGGCACGATGGCCGAGAAGGCCACGCAGAGGATGACGGGCAGGATCAACCACCAGGCCTTCTGGTTGACCGGCTTCATTCGATCAGCTCCTCGTTCCTGTAGAAGCAGGTGTGCGCGCCGACGATGCCCAGCCAGACCGCGTCGCCCACCATGGGGATGGTCTGCTCCGGACTCAGGCGCGCGCGCAGCATCTGCGCCTCGGCAGCCGGGCCGACGTGCGCCGTGATCAGCCAGTAGGTGCCGATGTCCTGCGCCTGCGTCACGACGCCCGGCACGGCACCGGCGGCGTCTGCGGACACCAGTTGCACATATTCGGGCCTCACGCCCAGCGTAAAGCGGTCCATGCCGGCAAGGCCGGGGTCGGGTGCCGCCAGCGTGTGTCCCGCCACTTCGATGCCACGACCCGTGCCCCGGGCGGGCAGGAAGTTCATGCCAGGCGAACCGATGAAGTGGCCGACGAAGGTGTGGCGCGGGCGCTCGAACAGTTCGCTCGCACTGCCCACCTGCACGGCTCGGCCGCGCGTCATCACCATCACCTGCTGCGCAAAGGTGAGTGCCTCGACCTGGTCGTGCGTGACGTAAATCAGCGTCAGTTTCAGCTCGTGGTGCACCTGCTTGAGCTTGCGTCTCAGCTGCCACTTCAGGTGCGGGTCGATGACGGTCAGCGGTTCATCGAAGAGCACGGCAGAGACGTCTTCCCGCACCAGACCGCGGCCGAGCGAGATCTTCTGCTTGGCATCGGCGGCCAAGCCGGCGGCGCGCTTGTCGAGCTGAGCGCTCATGTCCAGCATCTCGGCGATCTGCCCCACGCGCTGCTTGATGCGGCCGGCAGGCACGCCACGGTTGCGCAGCGGGAAGGCCAGGTTCTCGGCCACCGTCATGGTGTCGTAGATCACCGGAAACTGGAACACCTGGGCGATGTTGCGCTGCTGCGGACTGAGGCGGGTCACGTCGCGTCCGTCATAGCGCACGCTGCCCTGCGAGGGCGTCACCAGGCCCGAGACGACATTCAGCAGCGTCGTCTTGCCGCAGCCCGAGGGCCCGAGC
>Ga0209391_10000095_pt1 | contig 31553 bp, 32 predicted proteins | sample PPLLak3March2015_FD_187246 | JGI IMG/M metagenome (GOLD analysis project Ga0209391, IMG submission 187246) | Freshwater sediment microbial communities from Prairie Pothole Lake near Jamestown, North Dakota, USA - PPLs Lake P7 Core (1) Depth... | ecosystem: Environmental > Aquatic > Freshwater >...
CGAGCGCACGGCCTTGCGCTCTTCCTTCGGGCCGGTGTCCATCGCCTGTGTGTACATCGCTTCCCCTTACTTCGGTCGTTTGTCCACCACGCGTCGCGCCTTGCCCACCAGCGTGCGTTCGATCGACTCGGGCAGCCCAACGTCGACGCGCGCGCTGACGCCGATGAGCGACTTGATGCGGTGCTGCAGGTCATGCGCGAGCGCATCGCGGTCGGCGTGACGGTGCTCCGGCGCCAGTTCGCAGCGCACCTCGACCTCGTCGAGCAGCGCCTCGCGCGTCACCACCAGCTGGTACTGGCCCGAGAGCTGGCCCTGCTGCAGCACCAGTTCCTCAACCTGCGTCGGGAACAGGTTGACGCCGCGGATGATCAGCATGTCGTCGCTGCGGCCGACGATCTTGCCCATGCGGCGCATGCTGCGTGCGGTCGGCGGCAGCAGCCGGGTCAGGTCGCGCGTGCGGTAGCGCACGACGGGCAGTGCCTCCTTGGTCAGCGTCGTGAAGACGAGCTCGCCTTCGCTGCCGTCGGGCAGCACCTCGCCGGTGTCGGGGTCGATGATCTCGGGATAGAAGTGGTCTTCCCAGACCACGGGCCCGTCCTTGGACTCGATGCACTCGTTGGCCACGCCGGGGCCCATGACTTCGCTCAGGCCGTAGATGTCGACGGCATCGATGTCGGCGCTGAGTTCGATGTCGCGCCGCATCGCCTCGGTCCACGGTTCGGCGCCGAAGATGCCCACGCTGACGGACATTTCGCGCGGGTCCCGGCCCTGGCGCCGGAATTCCTCGACGATGACCTGCATGTAGCTCGGCGTGACCATGATGATGTCGGGGCGGAAGTCCTCGATCAGCTGCACCTGCTTCTCGGTCTGGCCGCCGCTCACCGGCACCACCGTGCAGCCCAGCCGCTCGGCGCCGTAGTGGGCGCCCAGGCCGCCGGTGAACAGCCCATAGCCGTAGGCGACGTGGACGATGTCGCCGGCGCGGCCGCCGCTGGCGCGGATCGAACGCGCGACCAGGTCCGCCCAGCGATCGATGTCGCCCTGGGTATAACCGACCACCGTCGGCTTGCCGGTGGTGCCCGAAGAGGCGTGGATGCGAACGATGCGTTCGCGCGGCACCGCGAACATGCCGAAGGGGTAATGCGCGCGCAGGTCGGCCTTGGCGGTGAAGGGAAACTTCGCCAGGTCGGCCAGGGTGCGGCAGTCGGTGGGGTGCACGCCGTGGGCGTCGAAGGCCCGCCGGTAGTGCGGCACCTTGTCGTAGGCGTGCTGCAGCGACCACTGCAGCCGCTGCAGCTGCAGGGCCTGCAGCTCGTCGCGGCTGGCCGTCTCGATCGGCTCCAGTTCTCCGGGCGCGGGTGTCTTCACCGGCATCGTCGTCTCTCCTGCAGCTGGGACCTACCGCTTCTTGCCCATCGGCAGCCCTTCGACGAGCGGCTTGCCCTTCATCGTGTACGAGCGGCCGCGGAACGCCGCCAGCGGCTCGCCGCGCTGGTTGCTCACGGTGACGTCGTAGACCCCGGTGCGGCCGGCCTTGGCGACCTCGGCGACCACCGCGGTCAGCACGTCGCCGCGATGCGCGGCGGCGATCAGGTTGACGTCGAACCCCGAGGCCACGGTGATCTCGTTGTAGGCATTGCAGGCATAGGCGAAGGCACTGTCGGCCAGCATGGTGACGAGGCCGCCGTGGCAGATGTCGTGGCCGTTGAGCATGTCCTCGCGCACCGTCATCGTCACCGTGGCGGTGCCGGGGCCGACGGCCAGCACCTGCATGCCCAGGGCCTGGCTCGCCCGGTCGTCCTGCCACATCGCGTCACGCGTCGCTTCGGCCACCTGCTGCGGCGTCATCAGCGGTCCTTGAAGGCCGGCGTGCGCTTGGCGAAGAAGGCTGCCACGCCTTCACCGAAGTCGTGTGCGAGGCCGAGCTCACGCTGGGCGTCGGCCTCCTGTGTGATGGCGGCGTCGAAGTCCAGCGGCATCGCGGCATCGATGACCCGCCGCGTCTCGGCCAGCGCCCGGCTCGGCATCGCCGCCAGCCGCAGGGCGAGCGCCGCCACGGTATCCATCAGTGCCGTGTCGTCGACACACTGCCAGATCAGACCGATGCGCACGGCCTCCTCGGCCGCCAGCTTGTCGCCCGTCATCGCCAGGCCCAGCGCACGTGCGCGACCTACCAGCCGCGGCAGCAGCCAGGTGCCGCCGCAGTCGGGAACGAGGCCGATCTTGCTGAAGGCCTGGATGAAGCTGGCGCTGCGCGCGGCGACGACGAAGTCGCAGCACAGCGCCAGGTTGGCGCCGGCCCCGGCGGCGACGCCGTTGACGGCGGCGATGACCGGCACCGGCATCGTACGCACGCGGGTGGCGAGCGGGCGGTAGTGGCGCTCGACCACCGCACCGACATCCACGCTGCCGACCATCGCCGGGTCACGCAGGTCCTGGCCGGCGCAGAAACCCCGGCCGGCGCCGGTGATGACGACGGCACGCACGCCGGTGTCCGCGGCCGCCGCTTCCAGCGCCGGCAGCAACTCGGCGTGCATCGCGGCGGTGAAACTGTTCAGCGCCGCCGGCCGATTCAGCGTAAGGGTGCGCACGGCGCCCTGGTTCGAGACCAGCACCGTGGCGTCATCGGATACGACATCGGACACGCAAATACCCCCGCCCAGCCCCGATGCACAGCGAAGGCAGCCAGGCTGAGGGCATTCTTCGACCGATCGGTCGACGAATTCTAGGGGCTGCGGTCGCGACCGACCAAGCCGGGCCCGCGCATCTTCACCCGGTTGCCGCCCGCGGCGCGTACAAACCCGGTGGCACACTGGACCGCCAGGACACTTGGCGGGCGGCGGCCGAGGCTGCGCCGCGGGCGCCGGCCCGACGTCGCTGGTGGCCGCTGCCGGCAGGCGCCGCTGCGCCCCGACGCCGAAGCGGCCCTGAGGCAGGGTCTGCCGCGGCCGCGCTGAGCCGCGGGGCCTGCTGTTCTCAGGCGCCGCCGGACACGTGCGTGAAACGCTGCTCCAGGTGGTCCAGCAAGGTGCGCAGCCCCTGTGCCTCGCCGCCCACCGGCCGGCCCGGGCGCGCGCTGTCGTTCCAGGCGAAGAGGTCGATGTGCAGCCAGTCCAGCCCGGCCGGCACGAAGTCCTCCAGGAACAGCGCCGCGGTGATCGCGCCGCCCAGTCCGCCGCGGCCGGTATTGACGATATCGGCGATGTCGCTCTCGATGCCGGCGTGGTAGCCGCGCCAGAGCGGCAGGTGCCACAGCGGGTCGTGCAAGGCCAGCCCGCGGTCGACGAGCGAACGCGCCAGGTCCATGCGCCGGCAGAACAGCGCCGGCAGCTGCGCGCCCAGCGCCACGCGCGCGGCACCGGTGAGCGTGGCCATGTCGATCATCAGCGCCGGCTTGCCCTCGGCGCCGTAGGCCAGCGCGTCGCACAGCACGACGCGCCCTTCGGCATCGGTATTGCCGATCTCGATGTGCAGGCCGGCGCGTGTCTTGAAGACGTCGCCCGGACGATAGGCATTGCCGGCGATCGAATTCTCCACCGCCGGAATCAGCAGCTGCAGCTGCACCGGCAGGCCGAGCGCCATCACCATCTGCGCCAGCCCCAGCGCATTCGCTGCGCCACCCATGTCCTTCTTCATCAGACGCATGCCGTCGGCGCCCTTGATGTCCAGGCCGCCGCTGTCGAAGCACACGCCCTTGCCGACGATCACCAGCCGCGGGTCCTTCGGGCGGCCCCAGTTCAGTTCGATCAGCCGCGGCGCCCGCGATGCCGCGCGGCCCACGGCGTGGATGGCCGGGAAACCGGCCGTCAGCAACTTGTCGCCGACGGTCTGCTTGAAGCGGGCGCCGTGCTGGCGCGCCACCAGGCGCACCGCCTCGGCCAGTTCGGCCGGTCCCATGTGTTCGGCCGGCGTATTGACGAGGTCGCGTGTCGACGCGATGGCGGTGGCCAGCAGCAGCCCGCGTTGTGCCGACGCACTGCTCTGGAGATGCAGTTGTGCCGGCTCGCGTTTTGGCGGTTTGTAGAGGTCGAAGTTGTAGCTGCCGAGCTCCCACGACATCGCCGCGGCCGTTGCGTCGAGCGTCAGGCCACCGTCGCCGAGGTGGTAGCGGCCCGCCGGCAGGGCCTTGGGCAGCGCAGCCAGCGCCCACGGGTGGGCCGCATCGAGCACGCCGGCCCAGACGGCAGCCAGGCGGCCGTCGGCGGCCGGCAGCAGGGCAAAAGTGTCGGGGATACCGCTGAAGCCGACGGTCTGCAACCAGCGCCGAGCCGCAGGGTCGAGCGCGGCGGCATGGGCGGCGAACTGCTCGCGGTCGGTGGCGTGGATCGGTACGCTGCCGCGGCCGGCCTTGGTGAGTGCGACGGTCATGGATGCTTCCGGAACGGCGGTGGGGAAACGCGCCGCGACGACCCTGCGCGGCACATGCCGCCAGTGGGCCCGCGACGCTGGTGCGTGGGAGACAGGTTCAGACCGGCGCCGCAGCCGCAACCGCGGGAGCCGCGATCGCCACGCGCTGCGCGTGCCATTCGACCAGACGGCGCATATTGCCCAGCGACACCCAGTGCAGGTGCACCAGCCCGAGCACGCCGCTGCGGTGCAGCTCGCCGACCACGGCATCGGGCAAGGCGGTCATCTTCTTGTCGTCGACGGTCAGGAAACCGTCGACCGAATGCTTGCTGCCGTCGGGCAGCGTGGCGTCGAAGCGCATGTCGCGCAGCACGTCGAGCTCGAGCAGGCGTTGGCCGACCCGCCGCGTGCGCTGGATCTCGGCTTCCAGCGTTTCCAGTTGCGGCTGCATGGTCTTGAGCAGCGCCGAGGGCTGGCCGTCGGCCTCGAACACCGATGTGCCGGCCGGATCGTCGATGCCGGCATAGGCCATGTCGACACAGACGGCAAAGCGCTGGCCGTCGATGCGGGCGATGCAGAAGGGGTACGAACGCAGCACCGCCGGCATGTACTGGGCGCGCCAGGTCGCGCCGTCGACATACAGGTTCTGGTTCAGGCTCAGCCCGAGCACGGCGATCGGCGCGATCTGGTCGCGCCCGTCGGGCTCCTTGCCAGCGCGCACGAAGACGATCGGAAACTCCCGGCAGACATCGCCGAATTCGGCCGCAGCCACGAACAGCGCGTTCAGCCGGTTCGCCACCGACCAGTCCGTGACCGGCACGCGCAACTTCAGATGGCGGTGCTGGGCGCTGTCGAGCGCGGTGGGCTGGCGGTGCAGGTTCTGATTGATCAAGCCTCTTCTCCAGGGTTCTCGGTGCGGGTGGCCAGCACCTTGTCGACACGTTTTCCGTCGAGGTCGACGACCTCGAAGCGCCAACCCTCCCACACCACGGTGTCGGCGGTGCGCGGCAGACGCCCGAGCAGAAGCATGATCATGCCAGCCAGCGTGTTGTAGCGGCCGCGATCCTCTTCGGGCAGCTCCTTCAGCTCCAGGCGGTCCTTCATCTCGGGCACCGGGATCAGGCCGTCGAGCAGCCAGCTGCCGTCGGGCCGCTGCACGGCCCAGGCGTCCTCGTCGCTCAGCGCCGTGAACTCGCCGGTGATCGCCTCGAGCAGGTCGCGTTCGGTGATCACGCCCTGCACGGCGCCGTATTCGTCGACGACGAAGACGAGGTCGGTGTCGATGCGGCGGAACTGCTCCAGCAGTTCCATGCCGGTCAGCGTCTCGGGCACGAACACCGGCGGCTGCAGGTGTTCGCCGATCTGCGGCCGTTCGCCGCGCGCCAGCGGCTGCAGCAGGCTGGCCACGTTGAGCACGCCCTGCACGTCGTCGAGCGAGCCGCGACAGACCGGAAACCGCGTGTGGCTGCTGGCGGCCATGTGCTCGAGCTGCCGGTCCAGCGCGTCGGCCAGGTCCAGCCATTCGATCTCGCCGCGCGGGATCATCATCGAGCCGATCTGGCGATCGTCGAGGCGGAAGACATTGCGCACCATCTGGTGCTCCTGCTCCTCGATCACGCCGGCCTCGCGCCCCTCGTCGAGCTGCGCCGCGATCTCTTCCTCGGTGACGCTGGCGCCCGGCGACCTGCCGCCCAGCCCGAGCAGGCGCAGCACGGCGTGCGTGGACGCCGACAGCAGCACCACGAAGGGCTTGGTCGCCGTGGACAGCCACATCATCGGCCGCGCCGCCAGCCGCGCCACGGGCTCGGGGTACATCTGGCCGATGCGCTTGGGCACCAGTTCGCCGAAGATGATCGTGAAATAGGTGATCAGCACGATGACACCGGCGGTGGCCGCGATATTGGCCGCCGGTTCGCCGATGCCGAAGCGCCCGACCATCCAGGTGGCCAGCGGCCTGGCGAATGCCGCCTCGCCGACGATGCCGTTGAGCAGCCCGATCGAGGTGATGCCGATCTGCACCGTGGACAGCCAGCGCGTCGGGTCGTCGTGCAGCGTCATCGCCGCGTCGGCGCCCCCCTCACCCGACTCCACCATGACCTGCAAGCGGGCCTTGCGGGCGGCCGTCAGGCCCATCTCGGCCATCGCGAACGCCCCGTTGAGCAGGATCAGGAAGACCAGTAACGCAGTGTCCATCAGAGACCCGGCAGGCGCGTGCCGGGCGCATTTCACAGGGGCCCGAGCGTATCAGAGCACCCGGTCGGGGCTGAACCAGGACTCACGCGCGCCCGCACAATCGCGCCATGAACTATCTGGTGGGTGATGTGCAGGGTTGTTCGGATGCGCTCGATCGTCTGCTGGACAGGATCGATTTCTCGCCGTCGCGGGCCAGGCTCGTGGTGCTGGGCGACATGGTCAACCGCGGGCCGGACTCGCTGGGCGTGCTGCGCCGCCTGACCAGCTTCGGCGACGCCGCGACCTGCCTGCTGGGCAACCACGACCTGCACCTGCTGGCCGTGGCGCATGGCGTCCGCGGCATGCACCGCAGCGACACCTTCGACGACGTGCTGGCCTCGCCCGAGCGTGGCGCCTGGCTCGACTGGCTGCGCCAGCAGCGCCTGGCGCACCTGGAGTGCGGCTGGCTGTGCGTGCACGCCGGCGTCGTGCCGCAGTGGGATGCGGCGCAGACGCTGGCGCTGGCCGCCGAGGTCGGGGCGCTGCTGCGCGGACCCGAACTGGGGGAATTCCTGCCGGCGATGTACGGCAACGAGCCTTGCCTCTGGGACGATGCGCTGTCCGGCAACGACCGTTGGCGCATGGTCATCAACACCCTCACGCGCATCCGCTTCTGCAGCGACGAAGGCCGGCTGGACTTCAAGGTCAAGGAAGGCACCGGCGCCGCACCGCCGGGCTACCGGCCGTGGTTCGAGGTCCTTGGCAGGCGCACGGCCGGGCAGCCCATCGCCTTCGGCCACTGGAGCATGCTGGGGCTGATCGAACGCGAGGATCTGCTGGCCATCGACACCGGCTGCGTCTGGGGCGGTGCGCTGACCGCGGTGCGCGTGGACGGCGGCCGGCGCGAGGTCGTGCAGGTCGCCTGTGAGCAGGCGCAGCGTCCCTCGTAGCCGACGGGCACGCGCCGGGACGCGCCGGCGGGTTGGGACCTACAATTCGGCGCGCCGGAGAGATGGCAGGGTGGTCGATTGGTTCCTGGAGGCTTGGGGGAGTGGTTTAACCCAGCAGTCTTGAAAACTGCCGGCCCGCAAGGGCCCGTGAGTTCGAATCTCACAGCCTCCGCCACGGTCACGGCCACCCCTGTCTGCAAGGTTGCAAGCGCTCGTGCGAGGCGTTCGATGTCTGCGGGGCCGGCTACTCCAGACTCCAGGGTAAGAACGACTTTGCCTTGTCGGTTCACATTCCACACCCCCATCTTTCGTCCTTCGTAGTCCACTTGACCGGTGCGAACTTGTGCTGGGCCGATAGCACGGTTGCATGCCAAAGCTTGCGATGGAAGCAATCGGGATCCGTCTGTGACCAACTGGTTCACCCGTTCCAGTCACTACTGTCCGGTTAAACGAGCCTCGCAGCGCCGATTCGCAAGCATTGGGGCGGGCTAGCGGTCGATTTTGTTTGGTGCCGATTTGAACTTCGATCCTCCAAAACCGCGTACTTTCCCAGGCTTGACAGCCTCTGGGGATGCACGTGCATGTCGGCAAGACTTTGTTCGCTCAGGTCATGGAGTTCGTTCCGTGAACCAGCTTCGCGCGGATCGTGCAGCGCCATGGCGGCAACGCCGGCGTGCGCTCGTTGTCCTGCGCCGAGCAGTTCCGCGCCATGGCGTTCGCGCAGCTGACGTGGCGCGAGAGCCTTCGCGATATCGAGGCCAGTCTGTCGGCGAACTCGACCAAGCTGTACGCGATGGGACTTCGTTCCGCGGTCAAGCGTTCGACGCTGGCCGACGCGAACGAATCGCGCGACTGGCGCATCTGGGCGGACCTTGCGGCCGTGCTGATCCGTCGTGCCCGCAAGCTCTACGCCAGCGAGTCGCTGGGTGTCGAGCTGGACAACACCGTCTATGCCCTGGACTCCAGCACCGTCGATCTGTGCCTGAGCCTGTTCGACTGGGCGCCGTTTCGCTCGACCAAGGCCGCCATCAAGCTGCACACGCTGCTGGACCTGCGCGGGGCCATCCCTGCCTTCATCCACATCAGCGACGGCAAGATGGGCGACGTGAATGTGCTGGACATGCTGGCCTTCGAGGCCGGCGCGTTCTATGTCATGGACCGCGGGTACCTGGACTTCACCCGGCTGCATCGTCTGCATCAGTCCGGTGCCTTCTTCGTGACCCGCGCCAAGCGCGGCATGGACGCGCGTCGCGTCTACTCCAACCCCGTGGACCGCAGCACTGGTTTGATCTGCGATCAGCTCGTGATGCTGTCTGGCTACTATCCGGTTCGCAATTACCCCGAGCATTTGCGGCGCATCAGATTCAAGGACCCCGAGTCGGGCAAAACGCTGGTCTTCCTGACCAACAACACGGCATTGCCGGCGCTGACCATCTGCGCGCTCTACAAGAGCCGCTGGCAGGTCGAGCTGTTCTTCAAGTGGATCAAGCAGCACCTGCGCATCAAGCATTTCCTGGGCAACAGCGAGAACGCCGTGAAGACGCAGGTGTGGTGCGCCGTGGCCACCTACGTGCTCATCGCCATCGTCAGGAAAGAACTTCAACTCGAGGCCTCGATGTACACGCCCGCCCCGGCGGCTTCGTGTAGCGTTCGGCGATGAACCGAGTTGCACTCCTCTTCCGCTGCGCCGCCGCCGTGCTGGTTTCGCTCAGCCAGACCGCCCATGCCGACGGGCTGGAATCCATCCAGCAGTTTCTCGGAAACCGCGATTCCTCGCCAGTGCCGCGGGGTTGGACCGTCGGGGGCGCAGCGTATTCCGGGTCATCGCCCTACAGCGACGGGTCGGTATCGACGCTGGCGATACCCGGCGGCATCTACATCGGCGACAAGGTGATGTATCTGGGCGATCGGATCTTCTACACCTTCGGCCGGCAAGGGCCGGTCAGCTTCTTCGGCCGGCTGCGCGTCAGGCTGGGCAATCTCGACCCGGCGGACAGCCCCGCCTGGACAGGCCTGACGGCCCGCAAAGGGCAGCTCGAAGCCGGGCTTGGCGCCGTCATCGTGAGCCCGGTGGGGCTGTGGACCACGCGCTTCAGCAGCGACATCAGCGGCCGCAGCAAGGGCACTGAGCTGTTGATCAACTGGGCGGCGCCGTTCGTCGGCGAACGCTGGATGGTGATGCCCGGCATCGGCGGCGTCTGGCGCGGCCAGCGGCTAGCCAATTACTACTTCGGTGGCGTGTCCCAAGCCGAGGCGGCGCCGGGCCGGCCGGCCTACGACGTGGGCAACGCTTGGTCGCTCGTACCCAGTCTGATCGCTTCGTACCGCATCGACCCCCGCTGGGTCATCGGCGTGGTGCTGAGCTACGAGCACTTCTCTTCCGCCATCGTCAACAGCCCGCTGATTCAGAAGCCGGGGCGCTATGACGCCTTGGTCGGACTGGGGTACGTGTGGCACTAGGGGCAAAGGAATTTCAAACGCCCTCGGGCTGTAGCCCTGGTCCTTGCGCAATCGCCGCACGACGACGTGACTGATCACACGGGTGAGCGCATCGCATCGGTGATTGGCCGAATTCTCCGGGACGCTGCCAAGGCTATTGTTGGGGCTCTCAATCGACGTGCCCAGGCCCCCGCAAGGGAGTGACGCCGCGGCCGGGAAGCCGATTGCCCTTAAGCAATGCCGGCGCCCTGCTGTGGTTGCGCACGAAGGTCGCGGCCCCGCCTTCGTTGACGAAGCTGTTGCCCTCGACCCTCAAGGCGTGGTCCGGCGATGAACGGTCGACGGCCTCGCCTGCAAATCCGATTGCGGTCCGATTTCCGGCCAGCGCACTCTGCTGAAAGTGGTTGTTGATGATCTCTGCTTGCCCCCCGTTTGAGATATCAAGCAGGAGACTCCCCCAGCCGTCACCGTCCTGGATCTTGTTGTCGCGAATGTCGTTTCGCTGAGCCCGCGTCTTGACTTGGTGCCCCGTCCGCGCGCCGTGCACATAACTGTTCCTGAGGATGAAGAGGCGTGCCTGGTTAATATAGATATTGTGCCCAAGCCTTCCATGTCGTTCAGTATCGGTCGTGTTGTGATCGATTTCGGAGTCTTCGATCGTCACGACGCTGTTGGGGCTCGGGTTGGTGAGCAAGCCCATCTCATTGTGATGAAACCGGCAGTTCCGAATGGTCAGGCCCGTTCCCTCGGCACGTATGGCTGCGCCGTTACGGGAGGGGACCCTTGCACCGGATAGCTCCACGTTCTCCACTGTGACTCGATCGCCCTTGATGACCCAGATCGCCTTGCCCTCGGCGGCCCGGCCCCCGGCGCGCAAGTGCGGGCGCTCACCGGCGCCGCGCAGGGTCAGGTCGTTCTGGCGCCAGACCGCCACGTCTCCTTCGTAGTCCCCGGAGTAAATCTCTACCAAGGCGCCGTCGCGTGCGGCCCGCGCAGCCTGGCTGGGACGCGTGTAGTGCTGAGTCGGCCCGACCCTCAAGACCTGTTGCTCCGCACCCTTGACTGCTCGCGTTTCAGCAGCAGACCCGTCGAAGGGCACTATCGCAGCCAGAAGGATCAAGACAGGCGGCAGCCAAACCGTGGCGGTGATGATGCCGGCGATCATTTCGCCATATGCCAGTTCCCGCCTTCGCGGCTGCAGAAGGAAAACCGGCTCGTGGCACGGGAGCCTCTTGCTCTGTTGTAGATGAACGTATGGCGACAATTGGTTGACTCCCTCAAAGTCGCATCGAGCCGCTGAATGCTAACGGAGACACCGGTAGCCAACCTGCTGCAATCCTCGCCCTGCCAGGCATGAGCCTCGCGGGTACCGGTCGTGGGCGCCGCTGCGGGCAGGCTGGCTCAATGACCGCAATGGCCCCAAGACCGTGAGTTGGGCGTCCAGCGATGAGCAACCGGACACGCTGCACTGCCACTCCTCACTTCGGCGCCGCGAAGGGCAGCAGAGAGTCGGTTGGAGCCCGCCAAGAATTGCTTCTCTGCGTCAGCTGAGTGGCGCATTGGAGTCATCCCACGGGCCTTTCATTGCGCGCCGGCGACGCACATACTCACCAGGCCCGACACTTCTCAAAATGTTCTCCGCAACCAGGAGCCTGAACCGCAGTCTACCGGGCATGTGACAACCGGCACTTGGGTGAGGTTGCGGGGGCCCGACGTTCGAGTTGAGCTCCGCTTGAGCCGGGTCAGGCGGCAGTGTCGCTGCCAACGAGGGACCAGTTCTTTCCTTCACCGACCTCGATCTCGCCGAGCGCGTAGATGTCGAAGTTCTCGATGCAGGCCATATTTACGCCGGCAGTCTCGGTTTCACCACGCATGAAGTGGTGTGTGTAGATGCCGCAGACCTTGCAGAAGAAGTGTTCGGCCTCCATCGAGTTCCATTGGTACCTGGATAACAGATCTTCGCCTGCGGTCACCCGAATTGATGCTCGCGGCGCAGCGCCCATGACCGCCCCCTTGCGCGAACAGAGCGAGCAATTGCATCGAAAGTATGGGCCGAGGGGCGAATCCGTCTCGATCAAGAGGCGTACGCCGCCGCAGTGACAAGAGGCGCGGTATTTGCTCATGTTCGAAGGGTAGCAGGCGATCCGCTTCTGCTGAAATCTTTCGGGCCCACCGCCGCCGAGCGCGCGACGTCTCCGACACCAAGGCGGTGGACTGCGAGCGGGCGCGGTGCCCGCGGCGCGGGTCAGCGACCCGTCGCGCGCTGGCGCTCCTCCTCCTGCAGGCGCAGCAGGCGCCGCTGCACCTTGCCGGTGGTCGTCATCGGCAGCGCGTCGATGAACTCGATCTCCTTCGGATATTCGTAGGGCGCCAGCTGCCCGCGCACGTGCTGCTGCAGCGCCTGCACCAGCGCGTCGTCACCCGCGAACCCGGACGCCAGCACGACGTAGGCCTTGACCACGGCCCCGCGCTCGGCGTCGGGCTTGGGCACCACCGCGGCGTTGGCCACCGCCGGGTGCTTGACGAGGCAGTTCTCGATCTCGCTCGGGCCGATGCGATAGCCGGCGGCCTTGAAGACGTCGTCGCTGCGGCCCTGATACCAGAGGTAGCCGTCGTCGTCCATCACCGCGGTGTCGCCGGTGCGGCACCAGCTGGCGGACGGGTCGCCCGTGAACTTGGCCCGTGTCGCCGCGTCCTTGCCCCAGTAGCCGAGAAAGAAGACCGGGTCGGGGTGGCCGTGCACGTCGAGCCGGTGCACCGCGACATCCCCCGGCGTGCCGCGCGGACACTCGCGGCCGTTGTCGTCGACGACGGCAATGCGGTGGCCGGGGTAGGCGCGGCCCATGCTGCCCGGGCGTGCCGGCCAGCCCGGGTGGCGGCGGCCCCGGGCGTCGAGATAGCTGCCGCAGTTGCCGACGACATAGTTGATCTCGGTCTGGCCGAACATCTCGTTGACGGTGACGCCCAGCGCCCGCCGGCACCAGTGGAAGACCGCGTCGCCCACCGCCTCGCCAGCACTCATCACGGCGCGCAGCCGCAGCCGGTAGCTGCGCCGCGGCGCCGGCACCGCCTTCATCATCGCCTTCAGCGCGGTGGGGAACAGGAAGGTGTGCGTCACGCGATGGCGCTGCATGAGATCGAACGCCCGCTCGGGCGCAAAGCGGCCCTGGAAGGCGACGATGCGGCGGCCGAAATACAGCGTCGGCAGCAGCGCGTCCATCAGGCCGCCGGTCCAGGCCCAGTCGGCCGGGCTCCAGAAAACCTCGTCGCGGCCGGCGCCGAACCAGTTCTGGCTGCAGACGAAGCCGGTGAGGTTGCCGATCAGCGCACGGTGCGGGATCAGGGCGCCCTTGGGCGGCCCGGTGGTGCCGCTGGTATAGATCAGTACGGCCGCCTCGTCGGCGTCGGTCTCGACCGGGCTGAAGGGCGCGTCGGCGGCGGCCAGGGCATCCCGCCAGTCGACGTCGCCCTGCCCGGTCGCAGCGCCCGCGGCCAGCACCGTGCGCAGCGCCGGGCAGTCGGCGCGCACGGCGCGCAGGTTGGCGATCGACGATTCGTCGGCAATCGCCACCCGCGTGCCGCTGTCCTGCAGCCGGTAGGCCAGGGCATCGGGGCCGAACAGCATCGACAGCGGCATCGCCACCGCGCCGAGCTGGAAGATCGCCATATTGGCCACCGCCGTCTCGGGCCGCTGCGGCATGACGATGGCGACGCGGTCGCCGCGCTGCACGCCCAACCGCACGAGAGCGTGGCTCAGGCGGTCCGCCTGTGCCTGCAGTTCGCCATAACTCAGCGTGCCGGCGCGGCCGTCCTCGTGCTCCCAGGCGATGGCCACTCGGCCGGCGCTGCGTGGCTGCTGCGCCCAGCGGCCGCAGCAGGCGCGGGCGATATTGAAGCGCTCGGGCACCTGCCAGCGGAAGTCGCCATGCAGTTGCGCATAGGCGTCGGCGGCAGTCGGGTCCGGGGCGGAACGGGGTGTCATGTCACCAGCATAAGCGCCCCCTGCCGCGCCCGGGGTCCGGGGCTGCCCGGGTGCGGCGTTCGCCGCCACCGATCAGGGCCGCGCGTAGGCCTGCAGCGCCTCGCCCGTGACGCGGCAGATACGCCAGTCGGGCAGCACCGTGGCACCCATGCTTTCGTAGAAGCTGATCGCGTTCTCGTTCCAGTCGAGCACGCTCCACTCGAAGCGGCCGCAGCCACGCGCCACCGCCAGCGCGCCCAGGTGCTGCAGCAGCGCCTTGCCGAGACCCGTGCCCCGGTGTGCGGGCTGCACGTACAGGTCCTCCAGGTACAGGCCCGGCCGGCCCAGGAAGGTGGAGAAATTGGTGAAGAACAGCGCGAAGGCGACGACCTGGCCTTCGACCTCGCCGACCACCGCCTCGGCCGCCGGGCGCGGGCCGAACAGGTGCAGCGCCAGCGACTCGGGCGTGACGACGACGAGGTGCGCGAGCTTCTCGTATTCGGCCAGTTCGCGGATCAGGTCGACCACGACGTGCAGGTCGGCCGGGGCGGCGGGACGCAGGGTGTGGGCGGCCATCAGGACATTGTCGCTCGGGTCGTCGCGCGCCGGACATTGGCTGCGTCCGCCGTGCCCTACAGTGCCAGGATGGCTTCCGCATACACCGCACGCCGCGTCGCTTCATCGTCCTTCCTGCCCATCCGCGGTCTGCAGTACCACCTGCACAGCTGGGGCGACGCCACGCTGGCCGCGCCCGAGCGACCGCCGCTGGTGATGTTGCACGGCTGGATGGACGTCGGCGCGTCGTTCCAGTTCGTCGTCGATGCGCTGGCCGCGGCCGACGGCTTCGACCGCTGGGTCGTCGCGCCAGACTGGCGCGGCTTCGGGCTCACCGCCGCGCCGGGGGCGGACAGCTACTGGTTCCCCGACTACCTGGCCGACCTCGACGCCCTGCTCGACGCGGTGCTCGGCGCCGCCGGCTGGACGGGGCCGATCGACCTGCTGGGCCACAGCATGGGCGGCAACGTCGTCATGAGCTACGCCGGCGTGCGGCCGGCGCGCATCCGACGCCTCGTCAACCTCGAGGGTTTCGGCATGCCCGAGACCCGGCCGCAGCAGGCGCCGAAGCGGCTGGCCCAGTGGCTCGACGAGCTGAAGACGCCGCAAACGCTGCGCAGCTACGACAGCCTGCAGGAGGTGGCCGGTCGGCTGCTGCAGAACAACCCGCTGCTCACCCTCGACAAGGCGGCCTGGCTGGCACCGCACTGGGCACGGCAGCAGCCCGACGGACGCTGGCACATCCTGGGCGACCCGGCGCACAGGCGCGTCAATCCGGTGCTCTACCGCAGGGACGAGGTGCTGGAGACCTGGAAGCTGATCACCGCCCCGCTGCTGTGGGTCGAAGGCGACCTCACCGACATCTCCAAGTGGTGGGGCCACCGCTACCCGCGCAGCGACTTCGATGCCCGCCTGGCCGTCGTGCCGACGGTGCAGCGCGAGCGCCTGTCGCCCTGCGGCCACATGCTGCACCACGATCAGCCCGAAGCGCTGGCGGCGAAGCTGCAGCGCTTCCTGTCCTGAGCCGGTGTGGGCGAGGCATCTGCAGCGATTCATGGCCCGCGCCGGGGTCTGGCGACGCAGGGGCTGCGTGAGAGAATGGCGGGTTGTCATCCAGCCACCCAAGGCCCGCCATGGATATCGAACATATCAACTCGATCGGCACGCTGCTCGCCGACCTGAGTGCCCGCACCGAGCAGCTCCGGGGGTATCTTTGACTACGACCGCAAGGCGCTGCGGCTGAACGAAGTCAATGCCGCGCTGGAGAACCCCGGCGTCTGGAACGAACCCAAGCGCGCACAGGAACTGGGGCGCGAAAAGAAGATGCTCGAAGGCGTGGTCGCCACCATCGACCACCTGAAGAGCAACCTCGCCGACAACAGCGAACTGTTCGAGATGAGCCGCGCCGAGGACGACGAAGCCGGCATGCGCGCCATCGAGGCCGAGGCGCAGGCGCTGGCCCGCACGGTCGAGGAACTCGAGTTCCGGCGCATGTTCAGCAACCCGGCCGACCCGCTGAACTGCTTCGTCGACATCCAGGCCGGCGCCGGCGGCACCGAGGCCTGCGACTGGGCTGCCATGCTGCTGCGCCAGTACCTCAAGTACTGCGAACGCAAGGGCTTCAAGGCCGAGGTGCTGGAAGAGACCGAAGGTGACGTCGCCGGCATCCGCAGCGCCACCATCAAGGTCGAGGGCGAATACGCCTTCGGCCAGCTGCGCACCGAGACCGGCGTGCACCGGCTGGTGCGCAAGAGTCCCTTCGACAGCTCGGGCGGCCGCCACACCAGCTTTGCCAGCCTGTTCGTCTACCCCGAGGTCGACGACACGATCGAGATCGAGATCAACCCGGCCGACGTGCGCGTGGACACCTTCCGCGCCAGCGGCGCCGGCGGCCAGCACATCAACAAGACCGACTCGGCGGTGCGGCTGACACACATCCCCACCGGCATCGTGGCGCAGTGCCAGTCCAGCCGCAGCCAGCACAGCAACCGCGACGAGGCCTGGGCGATGCTGCGCTCGCGCCTGTACGAACACGAGATGCGCAAGCAGCGCGAGGCGCAGCAGAAGCTGGAGGACACCAAGACCGATGTCGGCTGGGGCCACCAGATCCGCAGCTACGTGCTCGACCAGAGCCGCATCAAGGACTTGCGCACCAACGTCGAGATCAGCAATACGCAGAAGGTGCTCGACGGCGACCTCGACGCCTTCATCGAGGCCAGCCTGAAACAGGGGCTCTGAAGCAGCCCGGGCTCGACCGACAAGAACCTGCACGGCGCCACCGGCGCCAGCCAATGAGGAGACCACGCCCCATGCGTGAACACAGCACGACGATCGTGCGCCGCGAAGACTATGCGGCGCCGGCGTATTTCATCCGCGCCGTCGACCTCGGCTTCGACCTCGACCCGGCCAAGACCATCGTCGCCAGCCGGCTGCAGATCGAGCGCAACCCGGCGCAGCCGCGACAGGCGCTGCGCCTGCACGGCGAGGACCTGACGCTGCTGCGCGTGCAGGCCGACGGCGCCAGCGTGTCGTTCCGCCACGAGGGTGGCGAACTGGTGATCGACAACCCGCCCGAGGCCGACCGTTTCACGCTCGAGATCCGCAACACCTGCGCGCCCGACAAGAACACCGCGCTGCAGGGCCTGTACACCAGCGCCGGCGGCTTCTTCACGCAGTGCGAGGCCGAGGGCTTCCGTCGCATCACCTATTTCCTGGACCGGCCCGACGTGATGGCGGTCTACACCGTGACGCTGCGCGCCGACCAGGCGCGCTACCCGGTGCTGCTGAGCAACGGCAACCTCGTCGAGCAGGGACCGCTCGACGGCGGCCGCCACTACGCGAAGTGGCACGATCCGTTTCCGAAGCCCAGCTACCTGTTCGCGCTCGTCGCCGGCACCCTGGTGGCGCGCGAACAGCGTGTGCGCAGCCGCGGCGGCCGCGAGCACCTGCTTCAGGTGTTCGTCCGCCCCGGCGACCTGCCCAAGACCGAGCACGCGATGAATTCGCTCGTCGCTTCGGTGGTGTGGGACGAGGCGCGCTTCGGCCTGGCGCTGGACCTCGACCGCTACATGGTGGTGGCGGTCGAGGACTACAACTCCGGCGCGATGGAGAACAAGGGCCTCAACCTGTTCAACACCAAATACGTGCTGGCCAGCGCCGCGAGCGCCACCGACGACGACTACGCCGGCATCGAGAGCGTCATCGGCCACGAATATTTCCACAACTGGACCGGCAACCGCATCACCTGCCGCGACTGGTTCCAGCTCTCGCTGAAGGAGGGCCTCACGGTCTTCCGCGACCAGGAGTTCAGCATGGACATGGCCGGCTCGGCCTCGGCCCGCGCGGTCAAGCGCATCGAGGACGTGCGCCGCCTGCGTGCCGAGCAGTTCCCCGAGGACGCCGGTCCGATGGCGCACCCGGTGCGGCCCGACAGCTACCTGGAGATCAACAACTTCTACACCGCCACGGTGTACGAGAAGGGCGCCGAGGTCGTGCGCATGATGCAGACGCTGGTGGGCCGTGACGGCTTCACGCGCGGCATCGCGCTGTATTTCCAGCGCCACGACGGCCAGGCCGTGACCTGCGACGACTTTGCCCGGGCCATCGCCGACGCCAGCCCCGACAGCGATCTCGCGAGCCGGCTCGACGCCTTCAAGCGCTGGTATGCGCAGGCCGGCACACCGCGCGTCGCGGCACGCGGCAGCCACGATGCCGCGCAGCGGCGCTATACGCTGACGCTGTCGCAGTCCTGCGCGCCCTCGCCCGGCCAGCCCACGAAGCAGCCCTTCGTGATCCCGGTGGCGATGGGCCTGCTCGCGGCCGACGGCCGCAAGCTGGCCGCCGATCGCCTGCTGGTGCTGGAGCAGGCCGAGCAGAGCTGGACCTTCGACGACATCGACGCGCCCCCGGTGCCTTCGCTGCTGCGCGGCTTCTCGGCGCCGGTGCAACTCGACGACGGCCTGGGCGACACCGAACGCCTGGTGCTGCTGGCGCACGACAGCGACCCCTACAACCGCTGGGAAGCTGGCCAGCGCTTGATGCTGGCGCGGCTGCTGGCGGCGATGGACAGTGCGGCGGCGCCGGTGCTCGACGACGCCCTGGCCGATGCCCTGCGCCGGCTATTGCGCGACCCGGCGCTGGACCCGGCCTTCAAGACGCTGGCGCTGGTGGCGCCCAGCGAGCTGTACATCGCCGAACAGCTGCCGGTGGTCGACCCACAGCGCATCCACACCGTGCGCGAGCAGTGGCGTGCGCTCGTCGCCGCCCGCCTGCACGCCGACTGGCTCTGGGCCTGGGAACAGCACCAGGTGCAGGAGGGCTACAGCCCGGGCGTGGCACAGGCCGGCCGGCGGGCGCTGGCCAACCTGGCGCTGTCGATGCTGTGCCTGCACGCGGTGCAGCAGGGCGACGCGGTGTGGCCCGGCCGCGCCTACCAGCGCTTCAAGGATGCGACCAACATGACCGACCGCCAGGGCGCGGTCCTGGCGCTGGTGGACAGCCAGTCGCCGCTGGCCGACGCCGCGCTCGAGCGCCTGCATGCGCTGGCCCAGGGCGACGCGCTGGTGCTCGACAAGTGGTTCATGCTGCAGGCGCGCGCGCCCGAGCCGCTGGGCGCCGATGCCGGCCGTGCGTTCGCGCGCGCGAAGTCGCTGCTCAAGCACCGCGACTACTCGGTGAAGAACCCCAACCGCGTGCGCAGCCTGGTGTTCACGCTGTGCGCGCACAACCCGGCGGCCTTTCACCGTGCCGATGCCGCAGGTTACGTGCTGTGGGCCGACCGGCTGCTGGAGCTGGACGCCATCAACCCGCAGCTGGCCGGCCGCCTGGCACGCACGATGGACCGCTGGGCCCACCTCGCCGAGCCCTGGCGCGGCGCCGCGCGCGAGGCCATCGCCCGCGTCGCCGCCAAGGCCGACCTCAGCAACGACGTGCGCGAGATCGTCAGCCGCGCGCTGGAGCAGGCATGACGTATCGCAAGCGCATCAGCCTCACGCAATACCTCGTCGAACAGCAGCGCGAGCACGGCCGCATCCCGGCGCAGCTGCGCCTGCTGATCGAGGTCGTGGCGCGGGCCTGCAAGCGCATCGCCATCGCCGTCAACAAGGGCGCCCTGGGCGACGTGCTCGGCAGCGCCGAAAGCGAGAATATTCAGGGCGAGGTGCAGAAGAAGCTCGACATCATCAGCAACGAGGTGCTGATCGAGGCCAACGAGTGGGGCGGCCACCTGGCGGCAATGGCCAGCGAGGAGATGGACACCATCCACGTCGTGCCCAACCGCTACCCGCAAGGCGAATACCTGCTCGTCTACGACCCGCTCGACGGCAGCAGCAATATCGACGTCAACGTCTCCATCGGCACCATCTTCAGCGTGCTGCGCAAGGTGGGCCATGCGCGCGGCGTCAGCGAAGAGGACTTCCTGCAGCCCGGCAAGCACCAGGCGGCGGCCGGCTACTGCGTCTACGGTCCGCAGACGACGCTGGTGCTGACGCTGGGCAACGGCGTGGCGATGTTCACGCTCGACCGCGAGAGCGGGTCCTGGGTGCTGACGCACGAAGGCCTGCAAGTGCCCGAGGACACGCGCGAATTCGCCATCAACATGTCCAACATGCGCCACTGGGCGCCACCGGTGACGCGCTACATCGAGGAATGCCTGGCCGGCAGGACCGGCCCGCGCGGCAAGGAGTTCAACATGCGCTGGGTGGCCAGCATGGTGGCCGACGTGCACCGCATCCTGATGCGCGGCGGCATCTTTCTCTATCCCTGGGATAGACGCGAGCCGGGCAAGCCGGGCAAGCTGCGCCTGCTCTACGAGGCCAACCCGATGGCCTTCATCGTCGAGCAGGCCGGCGGCCTGGCCACCAACGGCAGCGAACGCATCATGGACATCGTGCCCACCAGCCTGCACGAGCGCGTGAGCGTGGTGCTGGGCGCGAAGAACGAAGTTCTCCGCCTCGGCACCTACCATGCGGACGCGGCGGCATCGGGTGCGCCGGCTGCGGGGTCAGCCAGCGTCGGCGCAGCGACGTGATAAACTCCGCAGATTGAATTCCAGACTCCTATTGCTTCCAGCCACGCGCCCGAAGCCCGGTTCACGGCAGCGGAACCCCGAGTCATCGCCACTTTCTGCGCGGTCCACACCCTCGAGGTGGCACTGTCGGCGCGCGCAGCGTACTTTCCGCCAGAACGTGGCGCCCACGGCGCCGCACGGCCCCGTGCTCGGCCATGGCAAAGGCGGTCCGAGCTCACCTTCAAGGCCCGGCGCAGCAGCCCTGCCGCGCCGCGGGCCGACACCGCATTCAACACCCTAGAAAGACCCCATGGCCAAGGAAGACCTGATCGAGATGAGCGGCGTCGTCGCCGAGGTGTTGCCCGACTCGCGTTTCCGCGTCACGCTGGAAAACGGCCATTCGCTCATTGCCTACACCGCCGGGCGCATGCGCAAGCACCACATCCGCATCCTGGCCGGCGATCGCGTCTCGCTGGAGCTGTCGCCTTACGACCTGACCAAGGGGCGCATCAACTTCCGCCACCTCGAAGGCCGCGGACCGGCGCCCGCGGCACGCCGCCGCTGAAAGGCGCGGCATGATCCGCCTGCAGTTCTCGGTCGAGCTGAACTACCAGGTGCTGGCGCCGGGCGCAGACTTCATCTTCAACCTGCAGGCCGCCCAGACACGCCACCAGCGCGTGCTGAACGAACGGCTGGACATCAACCAGGCCGTGCTGACCCGCTCGCACACCGATGCCGTGGCGCACACGCGCACGCTGCGCCTGAAGGCCCTGCCCGGGCCGCTGCGCGTGCTGTCCCAGGCCACGGTGGACATCGCCCACCACACGATGCGGCCGCAGGACCTGGGCGAGGTCTCGATCTCGGACCTGCCGCCGCAGGTGCTGCCCTACCTGTACCCCAGCCGCTATTGCGAGAGCGACAAGCTGCACGGTTTTGCCGTGCAGCAGTTCGGCACGCTGTGGCAGGGCTACGGCCGCGTGGCAGCGATCTGCGACTGGGTCACGCGCGAAGTCGCCTTCCGCTCGAACACCTCCAGCAGCCTGACCACGGCCTGCGACACGCTGGCCAGCAAGCAGGGTGTGTGCCGCGACTTCGCGCACCTGATGATCGCGTTGTGCCGCGCCGTCAACATCCCCGCGCGTTTTGCCACCGGGTTCGACTACGGCGCCGACCCCGCGCTGGGCCCGCCCGACTTCCACGCCTATGTCGAGGTCTGGCTGGCCGGCCGCTGGGTTCTGTTCGACCCCTCGGGCACCGCGATCCCGATGGGCTTCGTGCGCCTGGCCACCAGCCGCGACGCCGCCGACGCCGCCTTTGCCACCATCTTCGGCGGCGTGCAGTCGCAGGCGCCGATCGTTCACATCGAGGCGGTCGCCAACGACCAGGGCGTGTTGACGCTGCCGATGCACACCGCCGACGCGCTGTCCACCGACGCCGGCGACGCCTGACCCGCAACGCCCGCCGCGGCCCCACTGACACACCGGACAAGACCACACGATGGGCACCACCAAGATCTTCAGGCACCGCGACTACGAGCTGCAGTGCAGCGCCAAGGCCTCGGACAAGGGCAAGTTCACGCCGTCGCTCGTCGTCTGCAAGCAGGTCTGGCCGACGCGGCCGCGCGAGATCGCCGTGCCGCGCGGCGACTACAGCACCGAGGACACCGCCATCGATGCCGCCTACGCGCAAGGCATCGAGTGGATCACCAACTACGGTTGACCGCCGCCCAGCACGACCGTGAGCAGCCGAACAAGAGCTGGCGATCGAATGCAGGACAGCATCAGGCACCATGCACCACCGCCGGCTCGGGGCGCACGCGCAGGGCCCACAGCACGCCGGCCACCAGCAGCGCGATGCCGGCCAGCGTCTCCGGTTCGGGCATCTTGCCGCGCAACATGAAGGCGTAGGCCAGCGCTGACAGGGTCTCGAAGACGATCAGCTGGCCCACCAGCGTGGTCGGCAAACGCTGGCTGGCCTCGTTCCAGCACAGCGTGCCCAGCCACGAGGCCAGCAGCCCGACCGCGAACATCAGCGCCAGGAACTCGGCAGGGCGCGGGCCGAAGGGCATCGGGAAGCCGTCGCCGCTGAACGCCGCCCACGACCACCAGCCCAGATAGCCGAGCAGGGCCAGCGGCATCGTGGCAATTCCCTGTGCCGTGGCCCAGGTGCCGGGCGGACGGTCCGCGTGCGCGCGCAGCCAGTCGGCGTTGCGCAGCGGATACCAGGTCCAGCACGCCACCGCCCCCACCGCCAGCAGCGCGCCCAGGGCATAGCGCCCGACATCCGCTTCCGCGTCGGCCCGCAGGTGTCCGATTTCGACATGGTTCACCAGCGCAATGCCGGCGCCGATGAGCGCCAGCGACGGCAGCAGCCGCAGCCACGGCAGCTTGCCGTCGCGCTTGGCATCACGCAGATTGGAACTGATGGCGATGACCACTGGCAGCGTGCCGATGATCATCGTCGGCAGCGGCCCGCCGGCGCGCTGGATGCTGCTGGCCAGGAACAGGTAGTAGACGATGTTGCCGACCGCCGCCAGCTTCAGCGCCTCGATCCAGTCGGCGCGTGTCAGCAACGCCAGGCGCGCGCGGTCCAGCCAGGCCAGCGGCAGCGCGATCAGGCCGAAGGCCAGGTAGCGGCCGAACGATTGCAGCGCAGCCGGGTACTCCGGCAGCAGCAACGGCACGATGAACACCAGGCCCCACATCAGGCCGGCGGCTAGCGCAAACAGGGTTCCGGTCCACATGAGACGGCGTGTCAGCGAAGGCTCGATCGTAGGGGCAGCGCGGGCTTGCCCGCGGCCGACTGGAGCTGGAGCCGCAGCTGGGCGTTGGCAGCCGCGAGATCGCGCGCCGCCCCGAGGGCCTGCACATCCTGGCCACCGATGCGAGGAGCTACGGGCGGGCGCCGCAAGGGTCGTTGCCAAAACGTCACGATGTTATGATGCAGAAACGTCTCAATAGCGAAAGGCAACCATGTCTGCCACCGAAGCGGTTCGCTCCACGGTCTATCTGGAATCCGATCTGCACCAGGCCCTGCGGCTGAAGTCCGCCCTCAGCAAGCGCAGCATGTCCGACATCGTCAACGAGGCGCTGCGCCAGGCGCTGCGCGAGGACCAGGAAGACCTGGCCGCCGTGCGCAGCCGCGCCAAGGAGCGCGCGCTGAGTTACGAAGAATTCCTGGCCCGGCTCAAGGCCGATGGCACGCTATGAACTGCGCGTCAGGCCTTCGGTCGCGAAGGACCTGCGCGGCATCCCCAAGGCCGACGTCAAGCGCATCCTGACGCGCATGCAAGGGCTGCGCGAAGACCCGCGCGCGCCGGGTTGCGAGAAGCTCGGTGGTGCCGAGTTGTACAGAGTGCGCCAGGGTGTCTGGCGCATCGTCTACGAGATTCACGACGAGTGGATCGTCGTCGAGGTGATTCGCGTTGGTCACCGCAGCGAGGTCTGCCGCGGCGGCTAGGCTCCGGCGCGCTTCGGCATGCTGCCGTACACGCCATCAGCGGCAGTGCAGGCGTGGCATCGATGACGCCCGGTGTCAGCGCCGCCAGGCGATCGACGCGCTGGGCATTCGGCGCCAACGCAACGGCGGCGCCCTCCGCCGCCACGGCGTGCGCTTCGACAGGTCGGTGGTCAGCAGGACATCACGCAAGGTATCGCGTTCAGTCGTTGCCGCGCTGGCCGGCTGCGACCTGGCTGCCGCCGACGATGCGCAGTTCGGTCTGCCCGAGACGGGGGTCGGCTCTACCGACCTCGCGAGGCCTGATTCGACCGGCGGTGGCGGCGCCTGCTGCGGCTGACCCGAGGCGAGCCGCAGCGACCGCCCGAATATTGCGTCGCGTCAGCGCTCGGTGGCGTTCGCGAGCACGAAGTCCGCGATGACCTCGGCGTCGGCCAGGTCCAGTTGCGTGACCTCTGGTGCGGGCAGCCGGGTGTCGGCTGGCCATCGCCAGGGATGCCCGTAACCCATGCGAACCACGTGAGTGACGACGAGCCGGGTCACCGCTTGCAGCCTGCGATCCCGCCGCGCCGGCGCAGCCTCAAGCCGCCAGCCACTGCCGGACCTCGGCCTGTGTCGGGATGCGGCCGCTGCTGACCAGCTTGTCGTCGATCACGAGGCCCGGTGTGGCCAGCAGGTCATAGGCCATGATGGCCTTCATGTCGGTCACCTTCAGGAACTCGGCCTCGATGCCGGCGCTGGTGGCGGCCTCGCGCGCCACCGCTTCGAGCTTCTTGCAGTTGGCGCATCCGGAGCCAAGAATCTTCACGGTCTTCATCATGGTTCTCCTTGTCGATATCACCTTGTCGAGATCAGTCAGGCATGGGCGGCGGCTGCGGCCCGGCGCCCCAGCATCCAGCTCAACACCGCTGCCAGCGTGCCGACGAAAGCGGCCAGTCCGACGGCGAGCCACACCGGGTTCACGCCGTCGACCCAGGCGCCGTAGATCAGCCCGGCCAGGACGCTGAAGACCGCCACCAGGCCGACATAGGTGAAGGTCTTGGTCCGGCCGATCACGGCGGCCACCATCAGGATGCTCTGCAGGCTCAATTCGGGGTCGGCCATCAGGTAGGCCAGCAGCGGCCCGCGGTGCATGCCCAGGTCCAGGAACATGTGCGCCACCGGCACTTCCACCAGCGTCGGGAAATACATGAAGACACCGAAGACCACAGCCACGGCGTTGGCGAGCAGGTCGTTGCGGCCGGCCAGGCTCTGGATCCATTCGGGCTGGATCAACTGCCGCACCACACCGACGACGAAGACGCCGGCCACCAGCAGCACGAAGATCTGCTTGACGAAGCGCCAGGCTTCCCACAACCAGCCGCGCCAGGCGTCGGCGTCCAGCCGCCGCGCGTAGTGCAGCACGGCCCACATCGCCAGTGCCACCGCCAGCGCGCGCCCGGTGAGCGCAACCTCCAGACCGTCGGCGCGCGGCGTCAGCCGCAGCGCCGCCACCACCAGCGTCGCGGCCGTCAGGCCGAGAGCGACCCAGGTCGAGCGGTTCGCGCCCTCGACAACATTTTCCAGACCCTTCCACGCGGTGACACCGATGAGCAGCAGCAGCAAGATCAGCAGCGAGCCCTGCACGCTCACGCCTTCTTCGCCCTTGGCGGCGTCGAAGGGCACCCACTGGAACAGCGTCGCCTGCCAGGCTTCGGCCCAGGGCAGCGGCAGGGTGATCGCACCGAAGGTGGCCGTCAGCGGCCACAGCTTCAGCGTGCCGGCGATGAGCACCGCCACCAATGCCAGCAGCACGCCGGTGGCGGCCGGGCCGATATTCGCCTGCCCGGCGAACAAGGTGTCTGTCTGCGCATCGTGGCTGGCATCGTCGCGCCAGAACAGCAGCGCCATCAGCAGGCCGATGCCGATGCCGAACAGCAGGCACAGGACGAAACGCGCGAACGCGAATTCCGCACCGAGGATGCTGCCGGTGTAGGCCAGCGCAAGGATGTTGCCCGCCGGCGCGAAGAACAGGAAGGTGATCGCCGGCCCGAGCCCGGCGCCCTTCTTGTAGATGCCGGCGAACAGCGGCACGATGGTGCAGGAACACACCGCCAGCAGCGAGCCGGCGGCCGCGGCGGCCGGGTACGAAACGCGGTAGGCGGCGTTGCGACCGAGCCAGCGCGTGATGCTGGCCTTGGGGATCAGCGCGGCCATGGCCCCGGCTATGAAGAAGGCCGGCAGCAGGCACAACAACACATGCGCGGCAAGGTAGGCTGCCAGATTGCCGGCGCCACCGTTCACGAGGTGCAGAAAGGTGTCCATGTCTTCGGCCGCTTGCGGGGCCTGCACGTGAGGCTTGATAACTTCCCACCCTGCGGCAGCCCCACATCGACCCGATCATCAGACACCCGGCGCGCCGCCTCCCCATTGAGCGTGGTCAAGAACGCGTGATGGGCGCCGGTCGCACGGCATGCAGAGCCACTGGGCTGCCGGGACGCATGGCCTGGCGCGCGCCGGCGAAGTGAGCGATCCGAGAAGCGGCCCGGCGAGGACCGTCGCGTGGTGGGTGCGCAGGGTGGCGAATACTCCACCCTGTATAACCCGCCATGCCGTATCCAGCGGCCAGGCGCGCATCTTCGTGGTGGCCTTCCTGGTGGACTTCACCATCCGCATCTTCGTCAACCCGCGCTATGCGCCCAGCCTGATCCTGGGCCAGTGGGCCGTGCGCAGCCAGCACCCCGAATGGGTGGGTGCGCCGCAGAAGCGCTTTGCGTGGGCGATCGGCTTCGTGCTGGCGGCGACCATGCTCTACCTGGTGGTGATCCAGAACGTGATCGGGCCGGTCAACGTGCTGGTCTGCGCCGCCTGCCTGATGCTGGCGGCCGACAATTATCTTGAGCGCCGGTAGGCACAGGGCAGCCGGCGGTGCTACGGGGTCAACCTGCACGAAGTGGCGCAGTTGCTGCAACTGAATGACGGCACAGGCTGTGCGCAGGCGCGCAGGATCGCGGCACTCGGGCTGCATGACGTACGACAGCGGCTGGCTGACCTGCAGCGCATCGAGGCGGCGCCGGCCGCCCCGATCGAGCGCTGCGCCCATGTGCGCGGCCGCGTGATCGGCCCTTGGATCGCGGAGTTGCAGGAGGCGGCTCGATGGCACTGATCAAGGTACGGCTGAGTGCTTGCGAAGGCAGGTTCTCCGCGGGCGCTCAGTCCGCCGCTCCAAGGCGCCGGTGCACGTGGCCGTGATCGTGGCCATGCCCGTGGTCATGATCGTCACGCGTGATGGGGGTTCGATGCTTGCTGTCGTTGCCTGCTGTCGGCAGAGCCGCGCAGCCCTCGCAGAAGGCTTCGCGCACCACCTGCAGCGTGACGTGGCGGATCTCGAAGTGCTCGTGCAGTTCATCGGTGGCATGCTTCAGGAAGGCATCGTCGCCGCCGCCTTCGGGCATCACCAGGTGCGCGGTGAGCGCGGTCTCGCTCGTGCCCATGGCCCACACATGCAGGTCGTGTACCTGCGCCACGCCGGGAAGCCCTTGCAGCAGCGATTGCACCGCCCGCAGGTCCACGCCTTCGGGCACGCCGTCGAAGAGCAGGTGCAGCGACTGCCTGAACAGGGTCCAGGTGCCCCAGACGATGACGGCGGCGATGAGCAGACTGGCCACCGGGTCGAGCCAGGTCCAGCCGAACCACAGCGCCAGGCCGCCGGCCACCACCACGCCGGCCGAGACCAGCGCGTCGGCCGCCATGTGCAGGAAGGCGCCGCGGATGTTCAGGTCGCTCTTGCTGCCGCGCATGAACAGCAGTGCGGTGACGGTATTGACGACGATGCCGATGCCGGCCACCACCATGATCGTGATGCCCTCCACCGCCTGCGGCGTCTGCAGCCGGTGCACGGCCTCCCAGGCCAGCGAGCCCATGGCCACCAGCAGCAGCAAGGCGTTGATGAACGCGGCCAGGATGCTGGCGCGCTTCCAGCCATAGGTGTGGCGTGCGTCCGGGCGCAGCTTGCCGGCCAGCGCACCGCCCCAGGCCAGCACCAGGCCGAAGACGTCGCTCAGGTTGTGGCCGGCGTCGGCCAGCAGCGCCAGCGAGTTGATCTTCCAGCCGTAGAAGGCCTCGATCGCGACGAAGGCGATATTCAGGCCGATGCCGATGCCGAAGGCGGCGTTGAAATTGGCGGGGGCTTGGCTGTGGTCGTGGCCGGCGCTCATGGGGTTTCGAAGGGCATCTTGGTGGCTGCTCACGGCAGCCGCCGTGGGTGAGGCAAGGTCAGGCAGCGTAACCCAGGCCTTGCGCCACCCACCATGCGCCTGCCCCTGCCAGCAGCACGGCAAAGCTGCGCCGCCCCGGCAGCCAGGCCTGCGCGGCGGCAAAGCGCCGCATCAGCGCAGTCGCTGCCGAGGGCATGGCGCCGGCCACCAGCAGCAGTGCGCTGCCTTCTGCGCCGGTCATGACCCGCCCCCTTGCAGGCGTGCCACGATGTCCGCGGCCGAGATCTTGCCGATATTGCGGCCGGTCTCCTGGCCCTGGGCGTCGAAGAACACCTGCGTCGGCATGAGCTGGATGCGGGAACGCTGGATGTAGGCCACTTCCTTCTGCTTGATGAGGTCGACCTCGACGACGGCGAACCGCTCGCCGTGGTCGCGGCGCACGGTGATGTCCATGGCGGTCTCCGATTGAAGGGGTTGCCTACTCGCGTTCGATTTCGAGAAAGGTGCGGCTGGCGTTGCCGGGCATCAGCTCGGCGGCGTTGAGCAGCCGCAGGTAGGGCGCGGCGTCGAAGGACTTCACCGCGGCGCTGACGTCGACGCCGTCGTCCACCGCCTTCTTCATGTGGGCGCGCAGCGCCAGCAGGTAGGCCTGCGTGTCGGCCTGGGCGGTGGCGACATCGGTGACTTCGCCGTGCCCCGGCACCAGCACCTTGGGATTGAGCTGCTCGATGACTGCAAAGGTGTCGAGCCACTGCTTCGTCCGGCTGACCGGCAGCACCCCGAGCATGCGGTTCACGTAAACGACGTCGCCGCTGAAGAGCACGCTCGTCTGCGGCAGCCACACCATGGTGTCGCCCGGGGTATGCGCGCCGCCGCGGTGCCTGAATTCGAAGACCACGCCGCCGAGTTCCAGCCGTTCGTCGTTGCCGGCCAGCCAGCGCGTGGGCAGCGTGGGAACCGTGCCGTCGGCCTTGGCCCCCAGCGTGGCCTGCAGGCCGACGAGTTGGTCGTTGCCGCGGTTGTTCATGTCGGCCCGGGCGGCGGCGTGGGCGATGATCTCGGCGCCCTGGCCTGCGAAGTAGCCGTTGCCGAGCCAGCGGTGGTCCTGGCCGCCGGTGTTGAAGACCCACTTCACCGGCTGTGGCGTCACCGCCTTCACTGCGTCGTGGATCTGGCGCGCACTCTGGAAGGTGGCGCCGCTGTCGATGAGCAACGCTCCGGCCGATGTCACCACGAGACCGATATTGGCGTTGAGGCCTTCGTTCTCCAGCGTGCGCGCGCCCTTGTCGCCGACAAACGCATAGACACCGTCAGCCACGCGCTGGAAGCGCACCTCCACGGCCATGGACGACAGCGCCGTCAAGACGCCGCAAGCTGCTATGAGAGTTCGGAAGAGGTGCAAGACGCGCTCCTAAAGCATGGCATTGAAGACAAAGCCCACCAGCAGGATGCCGGCGGCCACGACGGATGCGAAAGTGACGATGAGGCGGATCTTCAGCACCTTGCGCAGGATGATCAACTCGGGCAGCGACAGCGCGATCACGCTCATCATGAAAGCCAGCACCGTGCCCAGCGCAGCGCCCTTGGCCAGCAGCGCCTGCACGATGGGGATGACGCCCGCGGCATTGGTGTACATCGGCACGCCGATCAGCACCGCCAGCGGCAGGCTCCACCACGGCGCGTCATTGCCCATGATGCTGGCCATGAAGGCCTGCGGCACCCAGCCGTGGATGGCCGCGCCAATGGCGATGCCCACCAGGATGTAGGGCCAGACGCGGCCGACGATGTCGCGCACGCTGGCAAAGCCGGCCTCGATGCGCTCGGCCAGGGTCAGCGCCTGTTCACCGGCTTGCGCGTGCACGCGGGGCATCTCGCGCACCCAGCCTTCCAGGTGGGCTTCCATCCTCAGGCGGCCGATGATCCAGCCGGCGACGATGGCCACGGTGAGCCCCAGGCCCAGGTAGAGCAGCGCGATCTTCCAGCCGAAGAGGCCGAACAGGAGCGTCAGCGCCACCTCGTTGACCATGGGTGCCGAGATCAGGAACGAGAAGGTCACGCCCAGCGGCACACCGGCCTGCACGAAGCCGATGAAGAGCGGCACCGCCGAGCAGGAACAGAAGGGCGTCACGATGCCCAGGCTGGCGGCCATGACGTTGGCCGCGCCTTCGCTGCGTCCTGCCAGCAGGGCGCGCGTGCGTTCTGGCGTGAAGTAGGAATTGACCATGCCCATCACGAACACCACCAGCGTGAGCAGCAGCAGCACCTTGGGCGTGTCGTAGAGGAAGAACTGCAGCGCACCGCCCAGGTGGCTGGCGCGGTCGACGGGCAGGGCCGCCACCAGGGCTTCGGAGGCTGGCGCGAGCAGTTGGTACAGCAACCACCACACCGCGGCAGCCACGAACAGGAAGCTCCGCGGGTACTTGCGGGGCAGTTGCAGCGGGCTGTGGGACAGGGTGGCCTGGGTCATCTGTTCGTCTCCTGTCTTGAAGACGAAGATGGGCCCGAAAGGATGCATACGGGCTCAGGGTGGAGCCCAGGCCGGCACGGCGCATTGCGCCGTGCGCCGCCGCAGCAAGGCGGGGAAGTCGCGCAACGATGCGCGCATCACCGCCGAGTCGCCTTTGTGGCAGGTCAGGCAGGCGCCCACGGTCAGGATGCGCCGCTGCTCGGCCACCGAGAACGGCCGCGCGCCGGCCTGGGTGGACACCATGCCGCTGCGCTCGGCCAGGAAGCCGGTCCAGGCGTCGGCGGGCAGACCGTCCTGCGGCGAGGGCGGCTCGGCCGGCGCGAAGCGCCATGTGCCGGTGCGGCCGCCCGAGGCCACGAAGCCCAGCTTGCCCTTGCCGTAGCCCAGTGCCACCGGGTCGTTGTGGCAGGACGTGCAGGCCCGCGCCAGGCGTTGCGTGGTGTGCGCTGCCGTCGGCGCGAACAGACGCCGGAAGATGACGTCTGGCGGCCGTCCAGGCAGCAGGTTGCGGTCGATGGTGAGGATCATGCCGGGCACGAAGGTGTCCACCAGTTCGCCGCCGCGTTCGCCCAACCCGGAGGCGATGCGCACGCCCAGCGCGGGTGGCCCGGACTCGAAGTCATCCGAGGTCTCCAGCCACTCTCCCTGCACGAATCTGGCGGCCAGGTGGTCGTGACCTTGGGAGTTCGGGTCGAAGGACGTGTGGCAGCTCGTGCACTGCGGCGCCCAGGCGGTGTGGCAGCTGGAACAGCTCAGGCGGTCGTGGCCGCCGCCTTGGGCGCAGACACCGAGCTGCGGTCTCAACGGTGCGGGCCGGCCGTCGGCCTTGCGCCGCAACTGGCCGCGGCCCTGGGCATCGACGGTGACGTTGAGCAGTGTATCGCCGCTGCGCGTGGCGCCCACGCGCTCGCCGGGCGGGATTGTCCAGCCACGCAGGGTCAGGATTTTGCGCGATTCGGGGTCGATGGCGGCCGCGTCCAGCGCAGCCAGCGCGGCGCCGGGG
>Ga0209391_10000096_pt1 | contig 31518 bp, 38 predicted proteins | sample PPLLak3March2015_FD_187246 | JGI IMG/M metagenome (GOLD analysis project Ga0209391, IMG submission 187246) | Freshwater sediment microbial communities from Prairie Pothole Lake near Jamestown, North Dakota, USA - PPLs Lake P7 Core (1) Depth... | ecosystem: Environmental > Aquatic > Freshwater >...
GACTTGCTATGGACTGGCCGAGTGTGGCCGTTTGTCCTTGTCCGTGAGTGCCCGCAATCCCGCGGACTGTCGCAACGCCGTGACCCCCGTTCCCTAAACCGGACGTCGTACGGGGACAATCGACCCATTCCAGCCTGTCGCCGGGCCCTTTCGGCAGCCAACTACCTATCTCCACTGGTCCGTCGCAATCGTTCGCGCTTTTCAGCAAGTGGCAATTCGAGATACGGAAACCACGGTAAGCCAGCCGCCTTGGCCTCTCGCCGTGAGAGCAAGACAATGCGGGCGAATGTCCACACGGCCCATACCGCAATCAAGCCGACGATCATCGGAATCCAAAACCGCATACCCAGCTTTGCAACTCCCAAAAGACCAGGGGATCTGGAACCTGCGACGAAGTGAATAAGCAACACCAACGCGATGACGGAAGCGAGTGCCGTACCTAGTGCGCCCCCAAAAATTATCAGAAATACCCGCAATAGGCGTCTAACCGGTCGACACCTCTATCTGGGCGGAGCGCACTGGAGTCTATTTGGTGATCCGGCATTTCACGACCCTTATGAGACCGTCGGCAGCGTCGCTAGGCATCGAGCCCGATGCTGCCTGTAATGTCCCGATCCTGATCCCTGATTTCTCGGCTCATGCGGCTCACGATCTTCTCCAGGGCATCGAGCCTCGAAATGTTTTCCCTTTGTGAATAGAGTCTAGCGCCGTGTCGAGCAAGATCAGCAAGGAGTGCTCCGAAGTTTGCGGGTCCACCGGTCAAATCCGGAAGGATGGTGACATGTTGTGCCCCGTCAGCCGCCCAGACGCGTATGAGTTCGAAGGACTCTGGATCGTCGAGCGCGGCCGGCGGGATTTCGAGTTCGCGTGTCATCTACTTGTTGTCCGTGCCGATAAAATCTACGTCGTGTGTTTGTGAGCCCGCCTGCGAAAATCCAACGTCGGGTTGCCGCCACGCCCTTGCCTCGCCGCGACCGGCGCGAACCCACTGCGGTCAATGAACCGTTCGCGGGGATCGTTCAAGCCATTCTAGGGCAAGATCAACGAAGGACTTGGGCCCAACCTGAAATCCGCCGCACTCATCTGACGCCCGTGCCATCAGGCACGCAGCCCGCGCCTCGTCTAGTCGATCAAGCAGCACGAGCGAGCAAATGACGGCGGGTAAATACGCCTTGGGGTTCACGGTCTCGCGGAAGGCCTGGATGCGCCCCAGAAATCTCTCTAGCGTCCAGTCCGGCCGCGATAACTCAAACTCACTCGAAGCGATTTCGAGAAACCTGCTCGCGATCTCGGCGGGGCTCAATCGACCTTCGTCGACATCTACTCGCCGTGTTTCAGGAGTAGATACCGTCCAGGCACCATGCAGACGGAATGACAACGGCTGCCGATTGTTTTCCTCGGTGAGGACGATCTGCCAGAAGACGGGATCTATGCGCATGGGCTTAAAGCGCAGCTCCAGGGTCGATCGGCGCTCAACTACCCATATGTACGGCCGGACCTCGATGAACCAGCCGTTGTCTTCGCGGAAAAGCCAGCCTTGCGAGGCGCGCCATTTGGAGCCCTTCGTTTGGTTTCGAAGCTCGCGGGCTACGGCTTTTGAAAGCGCGCGACGTTCCTTCTGCTCAACGCTGTTCAATGACATGAGGGAAAAGATACGCCCATCAAAGGGGGCAACACAGGCACGCTACCGAATGACCGCTTTTGGCCGCCTTGCGACGTTTCCAAACGTCCGCTTCCCAAGCCCGATCAACGAATACTCGAGCAGATGCCACAACCCACCGCAATCGAAGGGTCCAGTCGCAAGACATGCTTGGGTTCAAGCCACCGGCCGGCGAGCAGCCCTGTCCCTGTCAGGCGGAGCTGAAGTGTGGCGCGTCATTCGCCTCAGCGGAAGCACCGCACCGGCTGGCGGCTCGTTCGGGCGGCATTCAGCCGAGCCCACCCGCAACCACGCGATTCCCGCCACGCTCCTTTGCCTGGCCCAGGGCACGCTTGGCCGCCTCGAGCAACACTTCCATGGGCTGGTCGCCCGGCGGCACCACCGTGACGACACCCACGCACACGGTGAGATAGCGCCCGGTCCGCGACCGTGGGTGGTGAATCGCCAGCGCTCGCACGCGTCCGGCAATGTGCTCTGCGTGATCGCGAGCCTTGCCCTCTTCCATCGAGACGCCGAGCAGCAGGAACTGGTCGTTCGCAAGATGGGCGACTATGTCGCTGGTGCGGCGCATCGTGGATGCGATGGTGCGACCGACCTGGCGCAGCATGTTGTCCGTGGCGCCACGACCGAAGACGTCGTGGTAGTCGCGGAAACCGTCCACGTCGATGTGCATGATGGTGACCGTGCGGCCGTCGCGCTGGGCAATCGACCAGTCGCGGCGCAGGACCTCGAGTAGGTGCTCGGGGGTGCTCAGGCCGCTCGAGCGATCGACGGCCGCGGCGAGCGCGCCGGGTGCGCTGCGTGGCAGTGGACGGTAGTGCAGCGCCATCTTCCCGTCGGCCAGCAGCATCGCCCAGCGCTCGCACTCGACCGTCGTGCCGTCGGCGCGCCGCAGGCGCACCCGCTGGCCGATGCCGACCGTCGTGGCGTTGGGATCGGCCGGCGCCTCGATCTCGATGTCCTCGAGCGTGTGACCCACCGGCCATTCCTCCGCCCGTCGCAGCAGGCCGCCGAGGGTGGCGTTGGCATACACGATGCGGGGCGCGCCGTTGCCGCCCTCCACCACCGCCACGCCGTCGAGCGCATGGCGCAGCACTTCGGCCAGCAACGCCGTGTCGGGCGTGGTCATGATCTCGGTTCTCCCTAGGCGTCGAGTCTTAGTTGTGGCGCGTCCCGGCAGTGGTCCACCGCCGCGCGGCACTCGAGCCACTGCGGGTGCTGCTGCAAGGCGATTCGGTCCGGCATCGTCCGTCCGTGCAGCCGCGCAAGTCGCACCTGGCTCAGCGGGTCGGACTCACCCGCCAGATCCTCCAGCACGGCGAGGACCGCGTCCCGGTCGTTGCACACCGACAGCACGTCGCAGCCGGCGGCGAGCGCGCGCCGGGCCCGCTCCGGCACCGTGCCCGCGAATGCGGCGCCGCCCATGCTCAGGTCGTCGGAGAACACGGCTCCGGTGAAGCCCAGGTTCCAGCGCAGTTCCTGCTGGATCCAGCGTCGCGAGAAGCCGGCGGGCGCCTCGTCCAACTCCGGGAAGAGCACGTGGGCGACCATGATCGAGGAGAGTCCGTTCGAGATCAGCCGCTGGTACGGCAACAGGTCCCCGGCCAGCTCCCCGAGCGATCGGCGGTCCACGGGCAGGCTCTTGTGCGAGTCGGCGACGACTGCGCCGTGCCCGGGGAAGTGCTTGGCGGTCGCGGCCATCCCGGCGGCGCGCATGCCCTGCATGCAGGAGACGGCGAGGCGCGCGACCACCTCCGGGCTGGCGTGGTAGGCGCGGTCACCGATCACCTCGCTCACGCCGTAGTCCAGGTCCACGCAGGGCGCGAAGCTCATGTCGATGCCGACCGCGCGCAGCTCGGCGGCGAGCAGCCAGCCGCACTGCCAGGCGAGACGGCGACCGGCCTCGGCGTCGAGGTCGTACACGCGCCCGATCGCGCGCTGCGGCGGCAGCACGGTGAATCCCTCGCGGAAGCGCTGCACGCGCCCGCCCTCGTGGTCCACCGTCACCAGCAACGGCGGGTTTCGCACGGCGCGGATCTCGCGCACCAGCGCCTCGAGCTGGCCGACGCTCTCGAAGTTGCGGCTGAAGAGGATCACCGAGCCCACCAGGGGCTGCGCGAGCACGCGCCGGTCTTCCGCCGTGAGCTCGGTGCCTGCGACGTCGACCATCACCGGGCCGAGCGTCATCGCGCCGCTCCCGCCGCGGGCCACGAGCGCCACGGCTGGCGCGCGAGGTTCGTGTTCAGGTAACGCGCGTCCCCGGTAACCTCGAGGCCGAGCCACGCAGGACGCACGAAAGGCTCGGCCTCGTCCGCGAGCTCGAGCTCGGCGACGACGAGCCCAGCGTTCGCGCCCAGGAACTCGTCCACCTCCCACTCGTGGCCCGCGTGCGGCACCCAGTGCCGCCACTTCTCGACGTGCCCCAGGGCGCAGAGCTCCTCGAGCATCTCGTTCGCCTCGTCGACCGGGATCTCGTACTCGTACTCGAGGCGGGTCGCGCCGTGGATGCGACCCTTGAGATTGAGCCAGGCGTGCGCTTCGCCCACGCGCACCCGCACCGAGCAGCGCTCGCTGCCCGCGAGATACCCCTGCGCGAAGTGCTCGCGACGGCGGACTTCGGCGCGCCAGGCGTCGCTTTCGACCAGGAATTTGCGCTCGATTTCGACGGGCATCGTGTCAGCGCTCGAAGACGGCCATGGCCTCGACGTGGGTCGTGTGCGGGAACATGTCCATCACGCCGGCGGCGACGAGCCTGAATCCGTGATCGCGCACTAGGAGGCCTGCGTCCCGGGCGAGACTGCCCGAATGGCAGGAAATATACACGACGCGCCGCGCGCCGCAGCGGTCCACCACCGGCAGGACCTCGCGCGCGCCAGCGCGCGGCGGGTCGAGCAGCACGCGGTCATAGGCGCTCATCGACCACGGGGCGTCGGTCGCCGGTGCAGCGAGGTCGGCCGTGACGAAGCTCGCGTTGCCGATCGCCTGCCGGCGGGCGTTGTCAGCGGCCCGGGCGACGAGTGCGGCCTCCCCTTCCACGCCTACTACTTCGCCGGCGCGGCGCGCCAGCGGCAGCGAGAAGTTGCCGAGGCCGCAGAAGAGGTCGAGCACCCGGTCGACGGGCTGCGGTTCGAGCTGTTCGACGGCCCGCCCGACCATCGCCTCGTTCAGCCGCGCGTTCACCTGGATGAAGTCGGTCGGATCGAATTCCAGGGAGACGTCGAAGGCCTCGAGCCGGTAGCGCAGCGGCTCGTGGCCCGGCGTCAGCGGGGCCACGGTGGCCGGACCGCCGGGCTGCAGGTAGATCCGCACGCCCTGGGTCCGCTCGAAGTCGCGCAGGCGATCGACGTCTGCCGCCGTGGGCGGATCGAGCACGCGCAGCACCACGGCGCAGGCATTGTCCGCGACCGCCACCTCGGCCTGCGGCAGGCGCGCCGCGATCGAGAGCCCGCCCACGAGCTCGGCCAGCGGGTCGATCAGCCGGTCGAGCGGCGGCGCGAGGATGCGGCATTCGTGCAGGTCCGCGACGTAGGGCGCCGCACGCTCCCGGAAGCCCACCACCACCCGGCCCTTGCGCGCGACGTGCTTGATGCCGAGTCGCGCGCGGCGCCGGTAGTTCCACACCGGACCGGTCAGCGGTTCGAGCACCCGCGCAGGCTCGACGCCGCCGAGGCGCGTGAGGTTCTCGAGGAGCTGCGACTGCTTGTAGGCGAGCTGGGCCGCCGGCTCGAGGTGCTGCAGGGCACAGCCGCCGCAGGTGCCGTAGTGCGGACACGGTGCCGCGACGCGGTCGGAACTCGCCACGAGCACGGTCTCGAGCACGGCCTCGTCGAAGCTGCGGTGGCGACGGACGCGCCGGAGCACGACGCGCTCGCCCGGCAGCGCGCCGGCCACGAACACCGCCTTGCCGTCGATCCGCGTCACACCGTCGCCCTCGTGGGATAGATCGACGACGTCGGCCTCCTCGGGGGCCGCGCTGATGCGCTTCATCCGCCTCCGGCCGTCCAGGCGGCGAGGAACTCGGCGAGGTGGGCCCGCCCCGCGCCGCCGAGCCAGCCTCGCACTAGCGCGCACTCGCGCTCGTGCTCCTCCGGCGTGAGCCGCCCGCGCATCAGCTCGAAGCGCAGGTAGACGAGGTAGGTGTTGATGACGTCCGTCTCGCAGTAGTTGCGGATGTCCTCGATGCGCCCCTCGAGGAAGGCGTCCCAGACGAGCTCGCCCGACATCCCGAGCTTGCCCGGCAGCCCGAGCAGCTGCGCCATCTTGTCGAGCCCGACGCGGCCGCGACCCTGGAAGCCCGAGAGCACGTCCATGAGGTCGACGTGGCGCCAGTGGAAGCGGCTGATGTAGTTGTTCCAGCGGAACGACTGGTCCTCCTCTCCCATCTCCCAGTAGCGGTGCGCCTGCACGCCGTGGCGAAGCGCGCGGTAGTGCAGCACGGGCAGGTCGAAGCCGCTGCCGTTCCAGCTCACGAGCGTCGGGCTGAAGCGCTCGATGCCCTCGAAGAACCGCCGCACCAGCTCGGACTCGGGCGCGTCGGTCTCGCCGAGGCTCCAGGCCTTGAAGCCGTCGCGCGTGCGCATGGCGACCGAGATCGACACCACGCGGTGCTGCTCGAGCGAGAGGAACTCCGAGCCCGTCTGCTCGCGCTGGCGGGTCTGCATGACGTAGCCCACCTGCTTGTCGGTGAGGCCCTCGAGGCCGTGCAGCCGGCGCCCGAACTCGACGTCGGGCACGGTCTCGATGTCGAAGGCGAAGACGTTGCTGATGGTCACTGGGACTCCTTGCGCATGAGTACGGCGACGGCTACCACGAGCCCCGCCTCGTCGGTGAGCGTGACGTGGCCCTCGCCCGCACCGAGGCGGTCGCGCAGGGCCCGGCCGCGCTCGGACCAGATGGGCTCGGGCCGGCCCCAGGCGTTCGGCGCGATGCCGACGTCGCGGATCCAGATGCCGTGCGCGAAGCCGGTGCCGAGCGCCTTGACGAGCGCCTCCTTGGCGGCGAAGCGCATGGCGAGGAAGCGCACCGGCCGCTTGTAGCGGCGGAAGGCCGCCTCCTCCTCGGGCATCAGCAGCCGTCGCACGAAGTGCTCGCCGTGGCGGGCGAACACCTCCTCGATGCGGGCGAGCTGCACGACGTCGGTGCCGATGCCGAAGATCACGTCATGCCCTCAGCCGCCGGTGGCGAGGCCGTGGCGCGCCTCGCTCATGAGCGCTTTCATGCCGCTCACGGCCGCGGCCAGGCCGTCGATCACGGCACGCGCGACGATGGCGTGGCCGATGTTGAGCTCGACGATCTCGGCGATGGCCGCGACCGGCTGAACGTTGTGGTAGTGCAGGCCGTGCCCGGCGTGCACCGTGAGGCCGATGCGCGAGCCGAAGCGCGCCGCCTCGAGCAGGCGCGAGAGTTCCAGCGCCTGGCGCTCGCCGGTCGCCTCGGCGTAGGCACCGGTGTGCAGCTCGACCACGGGTGCGCCGGCCTCGAACGCGGCTTCGAGCTGCGCGGGCTCTGGATCGACGAACAGCGACACGCGGCTGCCGGCTTCACGGAGTGCCGTGCACGCCTCCCGGAGCCGGCCGACCTGTCCCGCGACGTCGAGCCCGCCCTCGGTGGTGAGTTCCTCGCGCCGCTCCGGGACCAGGCAGCAATCGTGCGGGCGCACGCGGCGTGCGATGGCGATCATGGCGTCGGTCGCCGCCATCTCGAGGTTCATGCGCGTCTGCAGCGCCTGGCGCATGCGCTCGACGTCGTGGTCCTGGATGTGGCGGCGATCCTCGCGAAGGTGCAGCGTGATGCTGTCCGCGCCCGATTGCTCAGCGATCAGCGCGGCGAGCAGCGGATCGGGATAGCTCGAGCGGCGCACCTGGCGCAGCGTGGCCACGTGGTCGATGTTGACGCCGAGTCGCAGGGGATGGGTGAGCACGTTTCAGCCTCCGGGTCCGGGTCCGCCGTGGGCGCGCATCGCACGCATGACCTCGCGGGTGCGCAGCGGGCGGCCGTCGAGACACTGCTCGATCGCGGCGCGCAGCAGCCGGCGCGCGTCGGCGAGGCTCTGTGAGTCGGCGAGTTCCTCGCGGGCCAGCGACAGCAGCGAAGCGCCCGCGAAGATCATCGCACCCTCGGCCACGCCTCCGACGGCCTCGGCGCCGCCGTCCACGCGGTAACGGTAGGCGCGCCGCGGCTCGATGGGCTCGCCGTTGCCGGCGTCCTGTGCGAGATCGAGCCCCCAACCGAGCTCCTCGAGCAGGCGCTTCTCGAAGAGGCGCAATTCACGCGCCGGGTCGCTCGCGCCGTCCTGCAGGCCGGCGAGCAGCCGCTCGTAGGCCTCGTAGAGCTGCGGGTGCGGATCCTGCCGGGGCAGCAGCTTCAGGAGCAGCTCGTTGACGTAGAAACCGCTCATCAGCCGGTCGCCCGCGAGGAAAGCCGGCGGTCGGACGGTCTCCGCACCGGTCAGCTGTCCCGCCTCGCCGCGTGCGCTCCATGACACCAGCACCTCGGCGAACGGCTGCAACGCGGCGGGCAGGGTCGAGCCGCCGCGGCGCGCGGCGCGCGCGAACAGGGACACGCGGCCGTGTGCCCGGGTGAACAGCTCGAGGATGCGGCTCGATTCGCGGTAGGGGTAGTGGTGCAGCAGGAAGGCAGGCTCGAGCTGCACCCGTCGCGCCGCGGCCGTCACGTCTCGAACCCGAAACGGCGCAGCGCGCTCTCGTCGTCGGACCAGCCCTCCCGCACCTTGACCCACAGCTCGAGGTGCACGGGTCGGCCGAAGTGATCCCTGAGTTCGAGTCGCGCGGCACGACCGACTTCCTTCAGCAGCTCGCCGCCCTTGCCGATGACGATGGCCTTCTGCCCGGTACGCTCAACCCAGATCACCGCCTGCACCACGAGCTTGCCGGGCTCGTCCTCCGCCTCGCCCATGCCCTCCACTTCGACGAACAGGCCGTAGGGCAGTTCGTCCTGCAGCCGGCGCGTGAGCTTCTCGCGGACGATCTCGGAGGCCATGAAACGATCGCTCGCGTCGGTCAGCTGGTCGGCGGGATAGAGCTGCGGCGATTCGGGCAGGTAGCGGCCGATCACCTCGGGCAGGCGCTCGAGGTTCTTGTGCTTCAAGGCCGACAGCGGCAGGACCTCGGCGAACTCCGCCCTCGACGTCACCTCGGCGATGAACGGCAGCAGGCGCGCCTTCGGCTGGGCGCGGTCGACCTTGTTGATCACGAGGATGATCGGACGGCCCGCGCGACGCAGTTCCTCGAGTGCCCGCTCGTCCTCCTCGGTCCAGCGCAGCGCCTCGATGACGAACAGGTTGACGTCCGCGTCCGCCAGTGAGGCGAGCGCGGTGCGATTCATGTAGCGATTGATCGCGCGCGGCTGCCGCGAGTGGATGCCAGGCAGGTCCGCGAACACGATCTGCAGGCCCGGCCGGGTGAGTACACCGTGAATGCGCGTGCGGGTGGTCTGCGGCCGCGGACTCACGATGCTGACCTTGCGCCCGAGCAGCGCATTCAGCAGGGTGGACTTGCCGACGTTCGGCCGGCCGACCAGCGCGGCGATGCCGCAGCGGCCGCCGCCCGACGGGGTGCCCTCGCCTTCCGCGCCCACCGGCCCGCTCATGGCGCAACCACCGGCCGCGACAGCGTCTCCAGCAGCTGCCGTGCGGCTTCCTGTTCCGCGCGGCGGCGGCTCGATCCCTCGCCGAGCGCCTGCAGGTCGAGCGACTCCACCTCGCAGCGGGCGACGAACCATTGCTCGTGCGGCTCGCCGCTCACGGCCTCCACGGCATAGGCCGGCAACGGCAGGCCGCGCGCCTGCAGCTGTTCCTGCAGCCGCGTCTTCGGATCCTTGAGCTCGTGGGCCTGGGGCAACGCGCCGAGGCGGTCTGCGAACAGCGCCTCGATCACCGTGGAAGCGGCGCCGGTGCCGCCGTCCAGGTACACGGCGCCGAGCAGCGCCTCGAGCGCATCGGCAAGGATCGAGCTGCGGCGGTGGCCGCCGCTCTTCATCTCGCCGCCGCCGAGGCGCAACTGCTCGCCGAGCCGCAGTTCCGCGGCGACCTCGGCGAGCGAACTGCCGCTCACCAGCGTCGCACGGTAGCGGCTCAACTCGCCCTCGTCGGCGTCCGGGCAGGCGCGGTAGAGCAGCGCGGCGACCGCGAAATTGAGCACTGCGTCGCCCACGAATTCGAGCCGCTCGTAGTTGCGCCGACCCGCGCTGCGGTGGGTCAGCGCAGCCTCGAGCAGCGCCGGGTCTCGGAATTCGTACCCGAGCCGCGCCAGGGCCCATTCGCCGGCGGTCAGCAAGCCCGGTTCACTGCGGGACGGTGACGGACTTGTCGAACTTCGCGAGCAGGTACACGTTCGCGACGAACGGCTGCTCGACCTCGTAGACCGCGTTCATGTCGTAGCCCCCCTCGACCTTCTTTATCTGGAGTTCCTTCCAGCCGATGCCCTTGATGTCCTCCACGTCCCAGCGGCGCTCCAGCGAGTTGCGGAGCAGCTGGGGGTTGGTCTCGATCGCCGCGTGCTCGTCGCGCACCTGTTCGAGCGCGCGGGCCACCTTGGTGTAGTCGAGGTACACCGGCACGAGCCGGATCGCCGCGTAGAGACCGGCGCCGAGGATGAGGAGGATCGTGACCATCCCGAGGAAGGTCGCACCGCGCTGACGCTGTTTCATGCAGGACTCCATTGGATGTTCAGTGGATCGGGCCGCCGATGCGGCTCCAGATGGGAGCGTTCGGTAGGTTCCAGTTCATCCAGATGCGCACGGCCTTCCCGACGATGAGGTCCTCGGGCACGAAGCCGACCTCGGGGAAGCGGCTGTCGCGGCTGTTGTCGCGGTTGTCGCCCATCATGAAGTAGTGGCCGGCAGGCACGACGGCGTCGAAATCGTAGGACGGACGCCCGGGGATGAAGAGCACCCGGTGCGGCACGGCCCCGAGCTGCTCGAGCGCCACCTGCGCGCCGGTGTGGCCGAAGCCCTCGTAGATGCCGTCGGGGGTGAGCATCTGCGGCTGGCCGTTCACGTACACCCGCTTCTCGCGCACCACGATGTGATCGCCTGGCAGGCCCACCAGTCGCTTGATGTAGTTGGTCGCGGGATCCGCCGGCAGGCGGAACACGACCACGTCGCCGCGCTGGGGCGAACCGAGGCGCACCACCTCGGTGTTCGCGACCGGCAGGCGCAGCCCGTAGGTGAACTTGTTCACGAAGATGAAGTCGCCGTCGAGAAGCGTCGGCATCATCGAGTCCGACGGGATGCGGAACGGCTCGAACAGGAACGAACGGATCACCAGCACGATCAGGATGATCGGGAAGAACGAGCGGGCGTACTCCACCAGCACCGGTTCACCCGGCATCGCGCCGGAGCCGGCCCGGGCGAGCCGCCGGGGCTTGAAGAACCAGGCATCCGCCGCCCAGACCAGGCCGGTCACGAGGGTGGCGAGCACCAGCACGAACGAGAAGTCGAAAATCAAGGGTCACCTCACGCGGGCCGCGCGAGTATTGGGCAATTCACGCGCCTCATCAATGCCTTGCGTCACATCGCCGGCAGCCGACGGGTCAATCCTTGCGACCCACCTGCAGCACCGCGAGGAACGCCTCCTGCGGGATCTCGACCTGCCCGAGCTGCTTCATGCGCTTCTTGCCTTCCTTCTGCTTCTCGAGGAGCTTGCGCTTGCGGCTGATGTCGCCGCCGTAGCACTTGGCGATCACGTTCTTGCGCAGCGCCTTGACAGTCGAGCGGGCGATGACGTGCGCGCCGATCGCGGCCTGGATCGCCACCTCGAACATCTGCCGCGGGATCAGCTCCTGCATCTTGTCCACCAGCTCGCGGCCGCGCTGGTAGGCGCTGTCGCGGTGGCTGATGATCGAGAGGGCGTCCACCTTGTCGTCGTTGATCAGGATGTCGAGGCGCACCAGCGGCGCAGCCTGGAAGCGGTCGAACTCGTAGTCGAACGAGGCGTAGCCGCGGCTGCAGCTCTTCAGGCGATCGAAGAAGTCGAGCACCACCTCGGCAAGCGGCAGTTCCCATTGCATGGACACCTGGTTGCCGAGGTACAGCAGCTTCTTCTGTACGCCGCGCTTCTCGAGGCACAGCTTCATGACCGGCCCGACGTAGTCCGGCGGCAGCAGGATGTTGGCGATGATGATCGGCTCGCGCAGCTCGCGGATCTTGTCCACCGTCGGGAGCTTGGTCGGGTTGTCGACGTTGACCACCTCGCCGTCGGTCGTGAGCACCTCGTAGATCACCGTGGGCGCGCTGGTCACCAGCGAGAGCTGGTACTCCCGCTCGAGCCGTTCCTGCACGATGTCCATGTGCAGCAGGCCGAGGAAGCCGCAGCGGAAGCCGAAGCCGAGCGCGGTCGACACCTCGGGCTCGTAGTGCAGCGCGGAGTCGTTGAGCTTCAGTTTCTGCAGGGCGTCGCGGAAGGCTTCGTAGTCGTCCGAGCTCACCGGGAACAGGCCGGCGAACACACGCGGCTTGATCGCCTTGAAGCCGGGCAGCGGTTCGCTCGCCGGCCGGGCGTCGAGCGTGATGGTGTCGCCCACCGGCGCGCCGTCGATCTCCTTGATGCCGGCGATCACGAAGCCGACCTCGCCGGTCTGGAGCGAATCGGCCACCAGTGACTTCGGCGTGAAGCGGCCGAGCTTGTCGACCTGGTGCGAGCGACCTGTGGTCCAGACGCGGATCTTCTGCCCGGTGCGCAGCGAGCCGTTCACGACGCGCACCAGCGACACGACGCCCACGTAGCTGTCGTACCAGGAGTCGATGATCAGCGCCTGCAGCGGGCCGTCGGGCTCGCCCTTCGGCGGCGGCACGCGCCGGATGAGTTCCTCGAGCAGCTCGGCGACGTTCTCACCGGTCTTGGCGCTGACGCGCACGGCGTCCTCGGCCTCGATGCCGATGATCTCCTCGATCTCCTTGATGACCTTGGCCGGGTCGGCCGAGGGCAGGTCGATCTTGTTGAGCACCGGCACGACCTCGAGGCCCTGGTCGAGCGCCGTGTAGCAGTTGGCGACGCTCTGCGCCTCGACGCCCTGCGCCGCGTCCACCACCAGCAGTGCGCCCTCGCAGGCCGCGAGCGAACGGGACACCTCGTAGGAGAAGTCGACGTGCCCCGGGGTGTCGATCATGTTGAGCTGGTACAGCAGGCCGTCGCGCGCCTTGTAGCGCAGCGAGACGCTCTGGGCCTTGATGGTGATGCCGCGCTCGCGCTCGAGGTCCATCGAGTCGAGCACCTGCGCCTGCATCTCGCGGTCCTGCAGGCCGCCGCAGATCTGGATGAACCGGTCGGCGAGCGTGGACTTGCCGTGGTCGATGTGCGCGATGATGGAGAAGTTGCGGATCAGGTTCATCGCTGCGGGAACTCCGGCCCGGCGCCGGGGCAAAGCGCGGGATTATACCTGCAGCGCCCGCCGCACCCCGGCCCCATCGTAAAACCCCTCGCAGAGCACCTCGCCGTCGACCTCGAGGACCGGCACGCGCAGGCCGAAGCGCGAGGCGAGGTCCGCATCGCGGTCCACGTCTACCAGGACCAGGCGCTCGATGGCGGGCCCGAGGTCCACGGACAGCTCGACCAGGAACTGGTCGCAGAGGTGGCAGCCCTCGCGCACGTACAGGACGAGGACTGGGAAATCAGCCGCCACGGTCTGGCTCCTCCGCCATCCGCACCGCGAATCGCGGTGGCGAGCGCCTCAGCCAGGCCCGCGCCGCGGCCCAGCCGAGCAGCAAGCCGGCCACCGCGCCGAGCAGCAGCACGCCCTCGCCGCCGGCCGCGGTGGTGGCGCGCACCAGCAGCGGTACCGCGAGCAGGCCCGCGAGCGGCGGCAGGCAGGCACGGGCCGCGGCCCCCAAGAGCGCGCCGTCCTCGACCTCCACCCACACCCGCGACCCGGTGACGAGCAGTGCGCCGTCCACGGCGTGCGTCGGGACCTCGAGTCGCGATTCGCGGGCGCCCGCCAGGCGCTGCAGCGCGCAACCGTCCCGGCCCGCGCACGCGGGACATCCGGCGGCCGCGGAGTCGCAGCCGAGCCGTGCCCGCTCCCCGGACACCTCCAGCACGCGGGCCGCGGCTTTCACTGCAGACGGCTCGCGGTCAGCGCTCTGCCGGGACGGGCTCAGTGTCCGTCCGCGGCAGCCCGGCGTCGACCGGGGCCAGCGACGTGGCGATGTCGCGCACCGTTGCGGCCGGCACCTCGCCCACCGCGGTCACGACGTGACCGCTCATCTGGGTCGAGAACGCGTTGGCCGAACCCACCGTGGTGGACTCCGACGGTGCCGGACCCTTCGCCGGCGCCGGCTCGATGAACACCGATACCGACGCGAATCCGTCGGAGAAGATCAGGTGCTGCATCGGGATGGGCGAGCCGGGCACGGCCTGCGAGCGGGACACCACGAGACGGAAGCCCGGCGGCATCTTTCGCGGCAGCCAGCTGGCGCTCGGCGGACCGGCGACCCGCGGCTCGGCCCGCCGGCCAGCACGAACCCACTGGAAGCCCGTGGTATCGACCGCCGGCTGCAGGTGCCGAGGGTCGATGCCCTCCCCGACCTCGAGCCGGGTGAAGTGAATGGACTCGACCGTCGCGCCGGATCCGTCCACGACCTCCGAGCGCAGCGGCATCGCCGTTTTCTGGTCCAGCCAGAGCCGGTAACCGTAGCGGTACTCGTCGCGGGGGCGAACGTCCAGCACGCGCACGTCGCGACCGAGCAGGCGGTGCCCCTTGCGAAGCTCGAGCGTATAGAGGGAATCGAGCCGCGGGCCCGGCGCGGGCAGCGCCTTGAGCAGCGAGCCCTCGTCCGAGCGCGGCTCGACCAGCACGACGCGGCGGTCCGGCATGTAGAAGTGCACCTCGCCCGGCGTGCGCACGATCTCGCGCCCGTTGCCGTCCAGGGAGACCAGTCGTTCGACGCTGCGTCCGCCCTCCATCCGGTGGACGATCCGCATGGTCTCCGATTGCTGGCCGGCGGTGTGGATGAACAGCCCGTCGTAGTCGCGCGTCGCGAGCGACTCGGTCATGCGCTCCAGCCAGTCTCGGGCCGTCGGTGCGGCGGCCTCCGCGCGCGGCAGGGCCAGGGCCACCACGCCGGCGATGGCGAGAGCGACCACGCGACGCATCAGGGCCTCTCGACGATCTCGAGGGCGACGCGCGTGATGCCGGGGTCGGCGGCGAGCGCATTCGACCAGGCATTGCGCCGCCCGATCGGGCTGGCGTACTGGCCGTGCGCCACGAGATACCCCGCCAGGCGCTGGTTCTGTGCCGGGGTGGGGCTCGCACCGCCGGGCGGCACGGAGGCGATGGTCATCGCCGGTGCGACGTCCGTGCGATCGGCCAGCAGGCCGCCGCCCTCCTCGCCGGCGGGCACGAACAGGACGGCCGCCAGCGCGGCGCCCGCGGCCACGGCCGCGCCGGCGAGCGGTCGCATCCAGCGACGCGGCGCGTGCTTTGCGGCCACCGGGAGCGCAGCGACGGCCGCCCCGTCGGCCTCGAGCGCGGCACTGACACGGGCCGCGAAGCCCGGGCTCGCCGTCAGACCGCCCGGGGCGCGCAGCGACTCGCCGGCCAGCACATAGTTGCCGAAGGCGCGGCGAAGCTCTGCATCCCGTTCCATGCGCCGCACCAGCAGGCTGATCTCGCCTGAGGCGAGCTCGCCGTCGAGCAGTGCGGAAATCTGTTCTCGAATCTGGTCAGTCATCGGTGTTCGTTCAATCGAGCAGTGGTTTGAGGTTGCGGTCGATCGCCTCGCGAGCCCGGAAGATCCGCGAGCGCACCGTGCCCACCGGGCAATCCATGGCCGCGGCAATCTCCTCGTAGCTCAGCCCCTCGATCTCGCGCAGGATGATCGCCGTACGCAGGTCCTCGGGCAGGTCCTCGACGGCGCGGTTGACGGTCTGATGAATTTCCTCGGACAGCGCAGCCGCCTCGGGCGTGTCGCCGTGCCGCATGCGCGACTCGACGACCGATTGTTCCGACTCGCTGAGATCCGCCTCGTAGTCGAGTGGACGCCGCTGCCGGGACGCCATGGTATTGCGGGCCGTGTTCACTGCGATGCGGTACAACCACGTATAGAAGGCGCTGTCGCCTCGAAACGAACCGATGGCCCGGTACGCCTTCACGAAGGCCTCCTGGGCCACGTCCTCGGCTTCCGTCGGATCCCGCAACAATCTCGCCACGAGCTTCACGACCCTGTGCTGGTACCTGAGGACCAGCAGGTCGAAAGCACCACGCTCGCCCCGCTGGACCCGCCTGACGAGTTCGAGATCGCTCTGCTCGACGCCGGAGGCCGGACGCTCGCGCCCATCTCGAGGCTCGTGCCCGTCGATAGACCCGTCGGAGGGGGGAAAGTTCGCCATCGGCTTCATGGTCCGGCCACCGCGTGGACGGCCATCGTCACCCCGCGACCGCCGCCCGGGCGGCGAGGATGCGGACGCGGGCTGCACGCAGGGCGCCGCGCGGTAAGTCGAGCGGCGTCAGCCACATCGTTCCAGTGCCCTCCGCACCCCGCCAGTGAAGCACCACCGAGCGGCCGAGCACGCGGGCGCGGGGCCCCGTTGCCCGCAGCGGCGCGGAGGCGCCGCGGAGCTGCACGCCCACCCCGTCCGGGCCGATCGCGACGCGGACCGGCCGGCGGCGGCGTTGCCGCCACTGCCACAGGAGCAGGAGCCCGCCGGCCGCGAGGCCGGGTCCCGGCGGCAGGCCGGGGTGACGCAACAGCATCGCCTCGAGCGCGACCGCGCAGGCCACCGCCAGCGCCCACGTGAGTCGGTCGGCGAGCAGTTGCGCCGGCAGGTCAACGGTCATGACGGATCCTGGCGAGGACATGGTGCAGCCCGGCGTCGGCGGGAGACTCCCGTCGCACAAGATACCCGAAGAGTTCCGGGTCCTGCAGGTCGAGAATCCGGGCGAAAGCCGCGCGATCGGCAGGCGGTGCCGCGGGGTATTCCTGCTCGAGGTAGCGCAGGAGCAGCAGGTCGAGCTCCTTCATGCCGCGCCGGCAGCGCCAGCGAAGCCGGGACACCTCGTGCGCGTTCTCGGACGACGTCCCCGACCCGGGCGCGCTCAGTGCTGCCGCTCCGCGATCATCTTCTTGATCTCGGCAATCGCCCGGGCCGGATTGAGGTCCTTCGGGCAGGCCTCGGCGCAGTTCATGATCGTGTGGCAGCGATACAGGCGGAACGGATCCTCGAGCTCGTCCAGCCGCTCGCCCGTGGCCTCGTCACGCGTGTCCACGATCCAGCGGTAGGCTGCGAGCAAGGCGGCGGGGCCGAGGTAGCGGTCGCTGTTCCACCAGTACGACGGGCAGCTCGTCGAGCAGCAGGCGCACAGGATGCACGCGGAGGGCTGGTCGATCTTCTCCTGGTCCTCCTTGGACTGCAGGCGCTCGCGGTCCGGCGGCGCCGGCGTGCGCGTCTGCAGCCAGGGCTTCACCGAGGCGTACTGCGCGTAGAAGTTGCTGAGGTCCGGCACGAGGTCCTTGATCACCGGCATGTGGGGCAACGGGTAGATCTTCACGTCGCCGCGGATCTCGGCCGTCGCCTTGGTGCAGGCGAGCGTGTTCACGCCGTCGATGTTCATCGCGCAGGAGCCGCAGATGCCCTCGCGGCACGAGCGACGGAAGGTCAGCGTCGAATCGACCTCGTTCTTGATCTTGATCAGCGCGTCGAGAACCATCGGCCCGCACGCGGCGAGATCCACCTGGTAGCTGTCGACGCGCGGGTTCTCGCCGGAGTCCGGGTCGAAGCGGTAGATGCGGAAGGTGCGCACTTCTTTCGCGTCCGCGGGCGCCGCGTGGGACCGGCCCGGCCCGATCCTGGAGTTCTCGGGAAGCCTGAATTGCGCCATGTCAGTAGGTCCTCGCCTTCGGCGGGATGGCCTCGACGTCGCTGGTGAGCGTGCCGAGATGCACCGGGCGGTAGTCGATGCACACGCGGCCCGACTCGTCCGACCAGGCCAGGGTGTGCTTGAGCCATTGCACGTCGTCGCGGTCCTTGTAGTCCTCGCGGGCGTGCGCCCCCCGACTCTCCTTGCGGTTCTCGGCCGACTGCATCGTGACGAGCGCCTGGCCGAGCAGGTTGTCGAGCTCGAGGGTCTCGATGAGGTCGGTGTTCCACACCAGCGAACGGTCGGTGACCTGCACGTCGGCGAACGAGGCGTGCACCGCGGCGAGCTTCTCCACGCCCTCGGCCAGCGACTCGCCCGTGCGGAACACCGCGGCGTGGTTCTGCATCACGCGCTGCATGTCGAGCCGGATGTCGGCCGTCCGCCGCGAACCGCTCGCATTGCGGAAGCGATCGAGACGACTCACCGCGAGCTCGGCGCCCTCCTTGGGCAGCGCCTTCTGGGTCGCGCCGGCCGTGGTCGTCGAGGCGCAGTGCCGCGCCGCTTCCCGGCCGAAGACGACGAGGTCGAGCAGCGAGTTGGAACCGAGGCGATTCGCACCGTGCACGGACACGCAGGCGGCCTCGCCCACGGCCATCAGGCCCGGCACGACCGAGTCCGGGTTGCCGTCGCGCAGCGTCACGACCTCGCCGTGCACGTTGCACGGGATTCCGCCCATGTTGTAGTGGACGGTGGGCAGCACGGGGATCGGCTCCCGATTGACGTCCACGCCCGAGAAGATGCGGGCCGTCTCGGCGATGCCCGGCAGGCGCTCCTTGATCACCTCGGGACCGAGGTGCTCGAGGTGCAGGTGGATGTGGTCCTTGAGCGGACCGACGCCCCTGCCCTCGCGGATCTCGATGGTCATCGAGCGGCTCACGACGTCGCGCGAGGCGAGGTCCTTGGCGTTCGGCGCATAGCGTTCCATGAAGCGCTCGCCGGCGGAATTGGTGAGGTAACCGCCCTCGCCGCGCGAGCCCTCGGTGATCAGGCAGCCGGCGCCGTAGATGCCGGTCGGGTGGAACTGCACGAATTCCATGTCCTGCAGGGGCAGCCCCGCCCGCAGCACCATGCCGCCGCCGTCGCCGGTGCAGGTGTGCGCCGAGGTGCACGAGAAATACGCGCGGCCGTAGCCGCCGGTCGCGAGGATCACCTTCTGCGCCCGGAAGCGGTGCAGCGTGCCGTCCGACATGTCGAGCGCGACGACGCCGCGGCAGGCGCCGTCCTCCATGATCAGGTCGATCGCGAAGTACTCGATGAAGAAGCGTGCCTCGTGCTTGAGCGACTGCTGGTAGAGCGTGTGCAGCATGGCGTGGCCGGTGCGGTCGGCCGCGGCGCAGGTGCGCTGCGCGATGCCCTTGCCGTAGTGCGTGGTCATGCCGCCGAAGGGACGCTGGTAGATGCGGCCGTCCTCGGTACGCGAAAACGGCACGCCGTAGTGCTCGAGTTCGATCACCGCGGCCGGCGCTTCCTTGCACATGAACTCGATGGCGTCCTGGTCGCCGAGCCAGTCCGAACCCTTGATGGTGTCGTAGAAGTGGAAGCGCCAGTCGTCCTCGCCCATGTTGCCGAGCGCGGCGCTGATGCCGCCCTGCGCGGCCACCGTGTGGCTGCGGGTCGGGAACACCTTGGTGAGGCACGCGGTCGCGAGTCCCGCCTGGGCGAGGCCGAACGTGGCGCGCAGGCCGGCGCCGCCCGCACCCACCACGACGACGTCGTAGGTGTGATCCGTGAACGTGTAGGCGCTCATGCCGCGACTCCGAGGGCGATGCGCAGCACGGCCAGTACGCCGATCACGGCGGCCACGACGAGTGCGAACTTGACGGCCAGCAGCATGCCCGTGCGCGTGTTCTTGTCGGCCACGTAATCCTCGATCACCACCTGCAGGCCGAGCAGCGCGTGGTACGCGGAGGTCAGCACCAGCAGCACGGCGAGCGCGGAGGCCAGCGGCGAGGACAGCCACGCCACCACGAGCGCGTGCGAGGCGCCGCCGAGCGTGGCAAGCGACACGACGAACCACAGCCCGAGCAGCACGAGCGCCGCGGCCGTGACGCGCTGGGCGTACCAGTGGGCGGCACCACTCTTGGCGGAGCCGAGACCCGTGACGCGGCGAAGCGGGCTGCGCAGACTCATGCCGCACCCCCGAGCCCGGCACCAATCGCAAACCACAACGCAAGCCCCAGGATGAGCGCGCCGATGGCCACGGCCCAGCCGCTGGTCCGGGCAGTCTTGAGTTCGAAGCCGCGACCGAAATCGAAGAACAGGTGGCGCACGCCGTTCAGCAGGTGGTAGCAGAAACTGAAGACAGCGCCGAACAGCACGAGCTTCGCGAGCGGCGAGCCGAGCGTGTCGCGAGCCACCTGGTAGCGTTCCGGACCCGCGGCTGCGGCGGCGAGCCAGTACACGAGCAGGAAGAAGCCGAGACTCAGCAGCACCCCGGTGATCCGGTGCAGGATCGACAGCGTGTTGGTGTACTGCCAACGATAGTGCAGGAACGGAGACAGCGGCCGCGCGCGCTGGGCCATTTCAATTACCTCCAAGGGGGACGCTGCTAGAAATCGATGCAGCGTCCGTTCTTTTCCCAGTCGCCGTAGCGCGTGGGCTCGGGCCCGTCCCGTCCGCCGATTTCCCGGGGTCTCGGCGCCAGCGGGGGCACCGTCGGTGTCGCGTCGGCCGGGGGCTGCTCAGGCTGCTTTTCTTGCATTGCATTCATGGCGACGTGGCCGCAGTCTGCCAGATCCTTGGTGCATTCACCATCTTGAAATCAAAGACAAATTTACCTGCAAATCGCTCGCAACAACCACCTGCGACCACGCGTCCGTGGCTCACCCGGAGTCCGCCTCGAGCGGGTAAACTCGCGCCCCACTCGCCATGAACACCGCCGCCCCCGCATCCCGACCTGCCCTGCTGCCCTTTCTCGCCGTGCTGCGCATCTCGGGGCCGGATGCGGCTTCCTTCCTGCAGGGCCAACTCACGCACGACACGCGGCTCCTCGCCGACGGCCGGACCCTGCTCGCCGCCGCGAACACCCCGCAGGGACGGGTCGTCGCGCTGCTGCGCTTGCGGCAGGCCGAGCATGGCATCGACGCACTCCTGCCTCTGGACCTCGCCGCGCCGATGGCCGCCCGCCTGCGACGATTCGTGCTGCGCGCCCGGGTGGATGTCCGGGTGGCCGACGACGTCCGGGTGGCCTGGGTGCGTGGCGGCGCGGCGGTTCTCCCCGCAACCGCGACCGACGGCGGGGGTCAGATGTGGTTCGACTGTGCCCCGGACCGGCGGGTCGTCGCGGCGCCCGAGGCCGTCCTGCACGAAGTGCTGGGTTCGCAACTGCAGGACGCGGCGCCCGGCATCGAGAACGCGTGGTGGTCGGCGGACGTGGCCGCCGGCCTGCCGCAGGTGTTCGCGGCCAGCTCGGAGGCCTTCGTGCCGCAGATGCTCAACCTCGACCTGCTCGACGCGATCAGCTTCACCAAGGGCTGCTACACGGGGCAGGAGATCGTCGCGCGCACGCAGAACCTCGGGCGCATCAAGCGCCGCACGGCGCGCTTCCGGTTGCCGGCCGGACCACTGCTCCCGCCGCTGGCGGCACTCACGCTCGACGGCACGAAGGTGGGCGAGGTCGTCGTGAGCGCCGCCGCCGGCGACGGGATCGAGTGCCTCGCCGTCACGAGCCTCGAGGCCTGGGGCCGCACGCTGCGCGCCGACGACGGTCGCGAGGCGGTTCCGCGGCCACTGCCCTACGCGGTCGCAGCGACCGCTTGAGTCAGGTCTCCGGCCGCATGTGCGGGAACAGCACCACGTCGCGAATCGACGGCTGGTCGGTGAACAGCATCACCAGGCGATCGACGCCGATGCCGAGGCCCGCCGTCGGCGGCAGGCCGTACTCGAGCGCGCGGATGTAGTCCGCGTCGTAGAACATCGCTTCCTCGTCGCCCGAGGTCTTGCGCGCCGCCTGCTCGCGGAACCGGGCCGCCTGGTCGTCGGGATCGTTGAGCTCCGAGAAGCCGTTGGCGAGCTCGCGCCCGCCGACGAAGAACTCGAAGCGGTCGGTGATGAAGGGATCCGCGTCGTTGCGGCGCGCCAGCGGCGAGACCTCGGCGGGGTAGGCGTAGACGAAGGTCGGCTGCAACAGGCTCTCCTCCGCCGTCTTCTCGAAGATCTCGATCTGCAGCTTGCCGGGGCCGTCGCCCGCGGCCGGCTTGATGCCGAGCCGCTCGCACACGCCGCGCAGGTACTCGAGCTCGCGCAGCCGCGCCGGCTCGATTCCCGGATTGAAGTGCAGCACGAGTTCCTCGACCGTGACACGGCGGAAGGCCGTGCTGAAATCATAGGTGTCGCCCTGGTAGGGGACGAGGCGCGTGCCGAGCAGCGTGTCCGCGAGTCCCTGGAACAGCCGCTCGACGAGGTCCATCAGGTCGCGGTAGTCCGCGTAGGCCTGGTAGAGCTCCAGCATCGTGAACTCGGGGTTGTGGCGGGTCGAGAGCCCCTCGTTGCGGAAGTTGCGGTTGAGCTCGTAGACGCGCTCGAAGCCGCCGACCACGAGGCGCTTGAGGTACAGCTCCGGCGCCACGCGCAGGTACATGTCGAGGCCGAGCGCGTTGTGGTGCGTGACGAACGGCTTCGCCACTGCGCCGCCCGGGATCACCTGCATCATCGGCGTCTCGACTTCCATGAAGTCGAGCGCCTCGAGGAAGTTGCGCAGGTAGTGGACGATCCGGGTCCGGCGCCGGAACACTTCGCGGCTCTCGTCGCTCACGATGAGGTCGACGTAGCGCTGCCGGTAGCGGCTCTCGACGTCCGCGAGGCCGTGCCACTTGTCGGGCAACGGGCGCAGCGACTTCACGAGCAGGCGCAGCCGCTCCACCTTCACCGTGAGCTCGCCGGTCCGGGTCTTGAAGAGCGTGCCCTCGACGCCGAGCACGTCGCCGACGTCCCAGCCCTTGAAGTCGTCGTAGGTCGCGCCGAGCGCGTCCTGCTGCAGGAACACCTGTATGGCGCCGCTGCGGTCCTTGAGCTTGGCGAAGCTCGCCTTGCCCATGACGCGCTTCGCCATCATGCGGCCCGCGATGGTCACGCGCGTGGGATGCGCCTCGAACCACTCGGGCGGGTGTCCGCCGCAGGCGAGGTGCAGCTGCTCGGCCGTCGAGTCGCGCCGGAAGTCGTTCGGAAACGCCCCGCCCCGCTCGCGCAGCCGCTCGAGCTTGGCGCGCCGCTCGGCGATCAGGTGGTTGACGTCGACTTCGGGTTTTTCGTCGCTCATCTCACAGTCCCTGCTTCAGGCTGGCCTCGAGGAAGGCGTCGAGGTCGCCGTCGAGCACCGCCGTGGTGTTGCCGATCTCGACGCCCGTGCGCAGGTCCTTGATGCGCGACTGGTCGAGCACGTAGGAGCGGATCTGGTTGCCCCAGCTCACGTCGGACTTCGCGTCCTCGAGCACCTTGGCCGCGGCGTTGCGCTTGTTGACCTCGAGCTCGTAGAGCTTCGCCTTCAGCATTTTCGTGGCCGTAGCGCGGTTCTTGTGCTGGCTGCGCTCGCTCTGGCAGGCGACCACGATGCCGCTCGGCAGGTGCCGCAGGCGCACCGCGGACTCGGTCTTGTTCACGTGCTGGCCGCCGGCGCCGCTCGAGCGGTACACGTCCATCTCGACGTCGGCCGGGTTCAGCTCGATGTTGATGTCGTCGTCCACCTCGGGCGAGACGAACACCGAGGCGAATGAGGTGTGGCGCCGTGCGTTCGAGTCGAAAGGCGACTTGCGCACCAGACGGTGCACGCCGGTCTCGGTCCTGAGCCAGCCGTAGGCGTACTCGCCCTCGAAGCGGATCGAGCAGCTCTTGATTCCCGCGACCTCGCCGTCGCTGATGTCGGTCACCTCGGTCCTGTAGCCTTGCTTGTCGGCCCAGCGCAGGTACATGCGCATGAGCATCTGCGCCCAGTCCTGCGCCTCGGTGCCGCCGGCGCCGGCCTGGATGTCGAGGAAGCAGTTGTGCGAGTCCATCTCGCCGGGGAACATGCGCTGGAACTCGAGGCGCGCGATCTCGCCCTCGAGCCGGCCGACGTCCGCCTGGACGGAGCTCACCATGCCCTCGTCGGCGTCGGCCTCGGCGAGCTCGAGCAGTTCGGCGGCTTCGTCGAGCCCGCTCTTCAGCTTGTCGAGGGTGCCGACGACTGCCTCGAGCTTGGTGCGCTCGCGGCCGAGTTCCTGGGCGCGGTCGGGCTTGCTCCAGACGGCCGAATCTTCGAGTTCCCGCAGCACCTCGGTCAGGCGCTCGCTGCGGCCCTCGTAGTCAAAGAAACCCCCTCAGCGCCACGCAGCGCTGCGCCAGGTCCTCGAGGGAGCGGCGGATCGGATTGGTTTCCATGCGTCGGTCGGTCCGGGTGCAAAGGGGCGCGGGAGTCTAGCATGGCGCATGCCGCGGCCCGACCGGCCCGCGCCGTCCTCACGGCCCTGGCGCGGCCTCGTCCACCGGCGCGAGCCACTCCGACACGAGCTGCAGGCGGCGCGCGCCGCCGTACTCGTCGAGCCCGGCCCGATACACGAGCTCGAGCAGCTGGTGCGGCTGCACGGCCGGCGCCCGTGGATCGTCGAGGTACCTGAAGGCAATCGCGTCGACCGGTTCGCCCGACGCGGCGCGCAGCCGCAGCTTGAGGTGGCGGCCGCCGACGACGCGCGTGTCGAGCACGGCGAAGCGTCCGTCGAAGGACGGCTCGGCGAAACCCGAGCCCCACGGCCCGCCCTCGCGCAACGCCACGGCGGTGTCGGCGTTGAACTCACCGGCCTTGAGCGCGCCGTCGGTGTGCAGGTCGCCCGACAGCACGTCGTCCCCGGCCGCGAGGGCGACCTCGTGCGCGAACGCGGCCCTGAACTCCTCGAAGCGCTCGGCGCGCAGCGTCATGCCCGCGGCCATCGCGTGACCGCCGAACTTCTCGAGCAGGCCCGGGTGGTGCGCCGCGACCGCGTCGAGCACGTCGCGCACGTGCAGGCCCGGCACCGAACGGGCCGACCCCTTGAGCCAGCCGTCGCCGGACGGTGCGAAGGCGATCACCGGGCGCTGCAGCCGCTCCTTCACGCGCGAGGCCACGAGCCCGATCACGCCCTGGTGCCAGCCTTCGTCCTCCAGGCACAGGCCGGCGGGCAGCTCGCCTTCGAGCGACGTGAGCAGGGTCTCGACCTGCTCGAGCGCCTCGCCCTGCATGCGCGCCTCGATATCGCGCCGCTCGACGTTGATCTGCGAGAGGCGCGCCGCAATTTCGCGCGCGACGGTCGCGTCGGCGGCGAGCAGGCACTCCACGCCGAGCGTCATGTCCTCGAGCCGTCCCGCCGCGTTGAGGCGCGGCCCGACCTGGAAGCCGAGGTCCTGTGCGATCACGCCCTCGAGCCGCCGACCCGCGACCTCGAGCAGCGCCTGCAGCCCGGGCGTGCAACGGCCGGCGCGGATGCGGCGCAGGCCCTGCGACACGAGCACGCGGTTGTTGAAGTCGAGCGGCACGACGTCGGCCACGGTGCCGAGCGCCACGAGGTCGAGCAGGTCCGCGGGATTCGTGCCGGCGCCGGACGGCACGTCGCCGCGTTCGCGCAGCCGGTGGGTGAGCGCGGCCATCACGTAGAAGGCCACGCCCACGCCCGCGAGCGCCTTCGAGGCGAAGCGCTCGCCAGGCAGGTTCGGGTTCACGAGGGCCGCCGCCTCCGGCAGCGACGAGCCGGGCAGGTGGTGGTCCGTGACCAGCACCTCGATGCCGAGCCGCCGTGCCTCGGCCACGCCCTCGAGCGAAGAGACGCCGTTGTCCACCGTGACGATCAGATCCGGATGCGAGGCGGCGGCGACGCGCACGATTTCCGGCGTCAACCCGTAGCCGAACCGGAACCGGTCCGGCACGAGGAAGCGCGGGTCCTCGAAGCCGAGGCGCCGCAGCTGGCGGATCACGAGCGCGGTGCTGGTGGCGCCGTCGGCGTCGAAGTCGCCCACGACCAGCACGCGGCGCCGCTCGCGCCGGCAGCACAGCAGCAGGTCCACCGCGGCGTCGACGCCGCCGAGCGAGCCCACCGGCAGCAGCCGCTCGAGGCTGACGTCGAGATCGTCGGGACCGCTCACGCCCCGCGCCGCGTACACCCGCCGCAGCACCGGGTGCAGGGTGGCTGGCAACGCACCCGCCTGCACGGCGCCGCCGCGGCGCAGGATGCGCCTCGGGTTCATCGCAGCACCTCGCCGAGTGGCCGCGATCGCCGCCAGAACTGCCAGCGGGCACGCGCAGTCAGCTCGAAGGTCGCGGTTCCGAGCAGGAAGGACGCCTCGTGCAGCGCGCCACTCGCGAGGGCCGCGCGCACCGGCGCGAACACCTGTCGCTCAAGTGCGGCCAGCGCCGACGCTCCGCCCTGCGGAGCCGCATGTGCGAGCCCCAGTCGGATCGTCGGCGAATCGCCGACCAGTGCAGCCGCGAGTCCATCCGGTGTGCCCGGGTCGGTGCCGAGCAGGCGCGCGAGGCCGGTGAGCCAGTCGTCGTCGGTCAGCAACACACCCTCCGACAGTCGCTGAACGACACCGGCCGAGCCGAAGCCCCACAGCCACACCGAGTTCACCGCCGGCAGCCCGAGCTCGCCGCGCCGGAGATTGACCGGGTGCTCGTGGAGCAGCATCTGCGCCTCGTTCACCCAGGCGCGGACGCGGGCCGCGTCGCGCCCGGTCGGCATCAGCTCGCGCAAATTTCCACCGATCGCGAGCGCGGGCTCGACCGCCTGGCAGTCGAGGTCGTCCGGGCACCGGCAGAGCCAGCCCCTGCCGGCGACTTCCTCGAGCACGAAGCCGCGGTGGGCAAGCTGCGCGTTCAGATCCGCCACCACGATCGCCGACTCGGCGGGCTCGAGCGGCAGCGGCACCGGCGCAGCGAGCCGCAGGTGGTCGAGCGCGGTCAGCAGGTGCACCGGCGCGGCGCCGGCCCAGCGTCCGGCAGGTGCCTCCTTCGTCCAGGCTGCAACGAGGCAGGGGCCTGCGGGAAACCGCTCCAGCAGGCCCGCGTCCCCCGGCGGGTCCGCAAGCAGCCACTCGCGCCACGGCCGGTCGGTGCTGCCGCGCTGCGCGCGCGCGAGCAGCCATTCGGCGGCCGGCAACCGCTCCGGGCCGGAGTCCTCGCCAGCCGGCGCAACGGCCGTCCAGGGCAGCGCGACGCGCAGGCGCTTGCGGACTGGCGTCACAGCGGTACGCCCGGCGGGGGCGCGTCGCCGTACGCCCGAAGCTCAGCGCCGTCGGACGAACCGCGCACCCGGACGATGATTCGAAGTGAATCGAGCCCGGTGACCGCACCGTCGTCCTTCGCGTAAGGTAAGCGTATGAAATTCAACCTCGATCGTGCAGGCGGGGCGCACGTGGTGCGTGCGTATGCGCCGGGACGGATCCGAATCAACGATCGCGACATCGAGACGAGCTTGATCGTCACGGCCACCGACCTCATCGAGCCCTGGCGCCCGCGGCGCATCGCGGAGCTCGAAGCCGACGACCTCGAGCCGGTCGTCGCCCTGGCGCCGGAAGTCCTGCTGATCGGCACCGGACCGCGGCAGGTCTTTCCCGACCCGGCGGTGTTCGTCGCGCTGCATGCCGCGCGCATCGGCTTCGAGGTGATGGACACGGGCGCCGCCTGCCGGACGTACAACGTGCTGGTGGCCGAGAACCGCCGGGTGGCGGCGGCCCTGCTGATCGAATAGCGGCATCGACCCGACGGCGACACCCGCGCCCTCGCGGCAGCCGCCGCGAGTCGGCCGGGTGCGGACCTCAAACCAGTCCCTGCAGCAAGGGCACGAACGTCGCGGGGCCGAGCACCTCGCGCTCGAAGTGCTCGCCGCGGCGCGTGATGCGCAGCAACTGCTGCTCGCGCTCGGGCCCGACGGGCATGACCAGCCGTCCGCCGTTGCCGAGCTGCTCGAGCAGCGCCGCCGGCACCGCCATCGCCGCGGCTGCCACGAGGATGCCGTCGTAGGGCGCATACGGCGGCCAGCCCTCGAAGCCGTCGCCGTGGCGCATGAACACGTTCGTGATGCGCAGGTCGCGCAGCACGCGCCGTGCGCGCTGCTGCAAGACGGCGATGCGTTCCACGCTGTAGATGGTCGCCACCAGCGGCGCGAGCACGGCGGTCTGATAGCCGCAGCCCGTGCCGACCTCCAGCACCTTGCGGGGCGGTGCGCCCTCGAGCAGCGCCTCGGTCATGCGCGCCACGACGTAGGGCTGCGAGATGGTCTGGCCGTGGCCGATCGGCAGCGCGGTGTCCTCGTAAGCCCGGCTCGCCAGCGCCTCGTCCACGAACACGTGCCGCGGAACGCTGCGGATGCGCTCGAGCACCGGCGCGCTCGCGATGCCCTGCTCGCGCAGGCGGGCGACCAGCCGGTCGCGCGTCCGCGCCGAGGTCATGCCGATGCCGGTGAGGGGCGCCTTGGGCATCGCGTCCGCAGCGGTCAGGGCGCGCGGCCGCGCAGCCACTCGTCGACGTCCGCCAGGGCCGAGTGGCGCGTGAGGTCCACCTGCAGCGGCGTCACCGACACGCAGCCTTCCGCGATCGCCGCGAAGTCGGTGCCCTCGCCCGCATCGGCGCCCTCGCCCGCCGGCCCGACCCAGTACACGGGACGCCCGCGCGGATCCGCCGCCCGCAGCACCGACTCCGAACGATGCCGGTGCCCGAGCCGCGTGACGCGAAAGCCGCCGAGCTGCTCGTACGGCAGGTCCGGCACGTTGACGTTGAGGATCATCGACGAGTGCAGCGGCGTGCGCATCAGCCGCATGACGAGCTCGCTCGCCACGCGGGCGGCCGTCGCGAAATGCCGCCCGTCGCGGACCACCAGCGAGACGGCCATGGTCGGTAGGCCGAGGAAGCGGCCCTCGACCGCGGCGGCGACCGTGCCCGAGTACAGCACGTCGTCGCCGAGGTTGGCGCCGTCGTTGATGCCCGAGACCACCATGTCGTGCTGGAAATCGAAGAACCCCGAGATGGCGAGGTGCACGCAGTCGGTCGGGGTGCCGCTCACGTTGTACATGCGATCGCCGTAGGGCGAGACGCGCAGCGGGACGTCGAGCGTGAGCGAGTTGCTCGCGCCGCTGCGGTTGCGGTCGGGCGCCACGACGGTGACCTCCGCAAGCGGGCGCAACGCGTCCGCGAGGCGCTGCAAGCCCTCGGCGCGGTAGCCGTCGTCGTTGCTGACCAGGATTCTCAAGGGGGGAAGCGACCGGGGCGAAACGCGCCGAACTATACTGGAATCCGCGCAGCCGCCGGAAGCGAACCCACGGAGGTGCCAACCTTGACGGACGATGACCAGCGCGCCTTGGAGGAGGCGATGAACGGCGTGCGGCCGCTGCCGCCGCGCGAGCGGGTCGCAGCGCCGCCGGCGCCGCCGGTTGCCCAGTTCGCGCGGGCCGATCAACAGCAGGTGCTGCTCGAGAGCCTGCTGCCGCCCGCAGACCCGGCGCTTCTCGACACGGGCGAGGAACTCTCCTTTCGTCGGCCGTGGATCCGCGAGGACGTGCTGCGGCGACTGCGCCGTGGGCAGTTCGCGGTCGCCGCCGAGACCGATCTGCACGGGCTCGGCCGCCACGCCGCGCACGAGGCGCTGCGCGGATTCGTCGCTGAGTCGGTCGCCCGCGGCCTCGGCTGCGTGCGCGTCATCCACGGCAAGGGCCGCGGCTCAGGGCCGCGCGGCCCGGTCCTGAAGCACGTCGTGAACCACTGGCTGCGGCGCATGGACGACGTGGTCGCCTTCGCCTCGGCCCGCCCTGTGGACGGTGGCACCGGCGCGGTTTACGTGCTGCTCGGCCCGGCCGGCGCGCGCCGCGGCAGCCACGGACAGCCCAGGCCCGGCATCCGACGCTAGTCCTCGTCGCCCGCGGCGTCCGTCCACGCGTCCTGCACAATCTCGTGCAGCACGGCGGTGGCGAAGGCGCCGCGCGGCAGTTCGAAGGCGAGTGCGAGCCCGTTCCCGTCGATCGACCACGCGAGGTCCCGCACCGGCAGCCGCAGGCTGCGCCGCTCCTGCTCGAGGCCCTGCGATTCGAGCAGCGCGCAGAGCTCAGGCTCCCTCGCCACCACCTCGGTCTCGACGGCGAGCGCCTCGTCCGTCGCCGGCGAGGCACCGCGGCCCCACAGCGGACCGCTCGGGTGCACGTCGATCGCGTCGAGGCGCGCCGTGAGTTCGGCGTCGATCTCCCCGGCGTGAAAGTAGCTGCGCCGGCCGTCGAGCAGGACGGCCTCGCCGGGCAGCAGGCGGTCCCAGCTGCCGTCACTCACGCGTGCGGCGAGCACCGCGTTGAAGACAGCGCTGCGGCCCGCCGAAAGCGCGAAGGCGCGCGCGGCGCGATCCCGGGGCGCGGTACCGCCCCCGGCCCAGTGCCGTGCGCGAACGAGGTTGCTGCCCTGTCGGCCGAATCGCTGCGGCCCGAAGTAGTTCGGCACGCCGCGCCGGGCGATGAGTTCGAGGCGGGACTGCAGGGCGTCGGCGTCCCCCGCGATCTCGCGCACTCGCAGCTCGAAGCGATTGGCGCGGTGCGAGCCCGGCCGCAGCTTGCGTCCGTGGCGGCTCGCTGCCACGACGCGATACCCCTCGCCCGCCAGCTCGAGGCAGGGATCGAGCGGCGACGATACGGGCCACGGCAGCGTGTAGGCCTGTCGCGTGACGGCGTCGCGATCCTTCTGCCCGGACCAACCGACGTCGCGGGCCGCGATGCCCGTCGCCCGCGCCAGTTGCGCGGCCACCCAGCCAGTGTTCGCGCCGCGCTTCTCGACCGTGAGCAACGCATGCGAGCCGGCACCGTCGGGCTCGAAGCCGAGCACCTCCGCGACCCTGAAATCCTCCGGCGTTGCACGCAGCCGGCCGCGGACCGGCGGCGCTCCGTGGGCCGTCGGCACGCGCAGCGGGTCGGCGGATTTCACGAACCCGAACGCACGGACTGGTGCGCGAGCAGCACGACCGCGTGACAGGCGAGGCCCTCGGCGCGGCCGATCGCGCCCAGTCCCTCGCAAGTCGTGGCCTTGACGTTGATGCGGTCCGGCGTGGTCTCGAGGTCGCTCGCGACGTTGCCACGCATCTGTGCGCGATGGGGCCCCAGCCGCGGCGCCTCGGCGAGCACGGTGAGGTCTGCGTTGACGAGCCGGTAGCCGTTCTCGCGCAGCAGGCGCGCGCAGTGCCGCAGGAAGGTCCGGCTGTCGGCGCCCTTCCAGCGCGGGTCGGTGTCCGGGAAGTGCTGGCCGATGTCGCCCAGGGCCATGGCCCCGAGCAACGCATCGCAGAGCGCGTGCAGCAGCACGTCGCCGTCGGAGTGCGCCCTGATGCCGTGTGTGAACGGGATGCGCACGCCGCCGAGCGTCACGTGGTCGCCCGCCTCGAAGGCGTGCACGTCGAACCCGAACCCGACCCTCATTGCCGGCCCGCCGCAGCGAGGATCGCGCCGGCCAGGGCGAGATCCTCCGGGTGCGTGACCTTGAGGTTGTCGCCGCGCCCGCGCACCAGGCGCGGCCGCAGCCCGAGCAGCTCGACGGCGGCCGCCTCGTCCGTCACGCTGCGCTCGCGGTCGAGGCACAGGGCGAGCGCGCGCCGGAGCACGCCGAAGCGGAACATCTGCGGCGTCAGCGCACGCCAGAGGTCCTCGCGCGGAACGGTGCGCTCACTGCGTCCGTCGGCCGCCGCGGCCTTGAGCGTGTCGCCGAGCGGCACCGCGAGCAGGCCGCCGACCGCGTCGTCGCCCACGCCCGCGATCAGGGCGCGCACGTCCGAACGCCGCAGGCAGGGTCGCGCGGCATCGTGGACCAGCACCCAGTCCTCGTCGCGCGCCCCACCCTCGAGCGCCTCGAGCGACCGCAGCGCGTTGGCCACCGACAGTTCGCGCCGCGCGCCACCAGTGCAGGTCCGCACGCGCGCGTCGCGGGATTCCGGCAGTCGCGCGAAACGCCGGTCGCCCGGTGCCAGCGCGACCACGACGGCCTCGATCGACGTTTCTTCGAGCAGCGCGCCGAGCGCCCACGAG
>Ga0209391_10000097_pt1 | contig 31367 bp, 35 predicted proteins | sample PPLLak3March2015_FD_187246 | JGI IMG/M metagenome (GOLD analysis project Ga0209391, IMG submission 187246) | Freshwater sediment microbial communities from Prairie Pothole Lake near Jamestown, North Dakota, USA - PPLs Lake P7 Core (1) Depth... | ecosystem: Environmental > Aquatic > Freshwater >...
CTCCCCTGCCTCCTTCTTGACCCGGACCGCCTCACGCTCCGTGATCCAGAACTTGAGATCGTCAAGCATCGTCCCCACCCTCGAACAGGTCGATCAGCCGGTTGGTGGGGAACTTGTCCCACTCTAGCACTACCACGTTCCGGCCTGCCGCAGTGAGCTTCCGCTGGAGAGCGTTGATGGGAATGACCCGCTTGCGAGTATTGTCCTCATTCAACGGCTTCAGCTCCCCACGTTCGGCACGGCGAATCTTGACCCTTCTAATGCACTCATCGATGGGAGTATTGAGGAAAGCGAAGATGTGGCGACTGCCCCACTTCTCCGTGATGGCCCCGAGCTTGCCGTAGTAGGTGGAGAGCAAAAGCCCCTCGTACAGCACGTGACCTTCGTCAGCATACTTCTCGATCAACTCGATCTGACGCTCCACAGAGGTCACGCCGTCCATCCCGCCGCACTTGTTCTCATACGGGCCCAGGACGTACAGAGGGCGCTTGAGAGCGGGGTGCTCAACCTTGTACGCTTCGGGCCGCTTGACGGGACCGATGCGGGTGATCTTGTTGGCGTCGTCAAAGATGTCACGAACAAGGGTGGTCTTTCCCGCCCCGCTCGTGCCGTGGATCTTGATAATCATTTCATACTCCTTTCTGTTTAAGAACCCCTATTATACCGGAAACTTATCCTGAGAAGGAACATTCTTATTAAATTGTTCGATGGCGTCGAATAGGTCTTGCTGCTCCCGCCCCTTCTGCTCAAGAACCTTCAAGACCTTGGCATCCATTGTTTTCTCGCCGATCAGGTAGTGGATCACCACCCGCGACTCCGCCTGACCTTGGCGATAGACCCTAGCGTTGGCTTGGTCGTGGAGGTACAAGTCCCATGGGGGGCAGATCCAGAGGATATTCGAGCACGCGCCTTGGAGGTTCAGCCCCACCCCGACTGTTCGCGGGTGGCCGATCAATACTGGGATTGTGCCCTCATTAAAGGCGTTGATAAGAGCGTCCGGGGTCTTAGTCCGCGTTAAGTTGGGAACGCCCCCTAGCGCCTCTTGTAGCCGCTCCTCATCGTGGTTAAACTCGTAAAAGATTAGAAGCGGCGACCCGTTCAAGTCCTCCACAATCCCCTTCACCGCGTTGATCTTCTCATAGTGGATATGCTCCACCCCAGACTCGGTGTACAGTCCCCCATTCGATATCTGCCTACAACGCCCCCCAGCCACCGCGGCATTAGGTGAGCTAACTTTGTCCCCACTAGCAAGGATTGCCAGGAACTCCTTTTCCATGGCTTTGTACACTTTGAACGCTGCCGGGGGGAGGGGGATGGTAATGGGGTTTATGATCAGATCCGGCATGTCGATGTTATCCCTAGCCGACATGCGGAGTACCAGCTTGGCTATCCGACGGTACAGGATGTCCTTATATTGGGGGATGACCTTGTAACTATACCCTGATCTATCGGGCATACAGAACTCGTTGCGGAAGTGAGTAATGAAGTGACCGAGCGAAGCCCCCTGGTCAAGTATGTAGATCTGACTCCATATGTCCTCCAACCCGTTCGGCGATGGCGTGCCTGTTAGAATCCACCTATATGAGAATTCACCAAGCCCCTTCTTGAGCGCCTTGAACCGTTGGCTAGCAGGGTTCTTCCACTCCGCTGACTCATCGATCAAAATCAGGTCATAGCCTGAGGTGAATAACTTTCTGTTCTTGAGGAGGGGAAGGGCTGATTCCGGGTTGATACCGTTGATGAGGGCATCCCCCAGCTGGCGGGTCTGATGCATGTTGTAGTAGGTCATCCCCTCGAAGTCATCCCACTTCTTGATCTCATTAGGCCATACCGTGTACAGCGCCCGGATGGGGGCGATGAGGAGCACCTTCTTGATGTACCCCGCCTCGGCCAACATCTTAATGGCGAACAGGCTAACCGAAGTCTTGCCAAGGCCCATGTCCAAGAACAACCCGGCGTACCTATTCTTCAACAGGAACTCTATGGCCTCCAATTGGTACTTATGAGGGGTGTAGCGCATTTTGCTCCTCCTTGAATCTCCAGATTATGTAGCGGGCGTCGATCAGGTTGTCACATACAAAGATGCGGATATTATGCCGCCGTAGCTGGTCATGAATCTCGAGTTGTATGGCTCGGGGCTTTTCCTTGGCTGCTTTGTATTCTATGAATATGACCCCTCCTCGGTACACATACAACCTATCAGGCCAGCCTACTTGTCCCTTGACGTTAAGCTTCAAGGTCATCATTCCCAGCTCTTTGGCGTAGTCTGATGCCTTGGTCTCTATGCGGCTCTCAAGCTCAGAAGTCCCAAGCACACTCGCCACCCTTGGAGGCTTTGTAGGGGCACCACTTACACGCGCTGTTCGACGGCGTGGCCGGGAATTCTGTGGCGGCATACAGCTTGTCCCACCGCTCCTTCCACGCTGTACGGATGAATGCCTCCAACCCCTTGGGGTAGGATGTTGGGGAAGCCTCTCCCTCAAGATAGAGGGGCGCTACAACCACTTCCTTGACCTCGGGGTAGCGCGAGAAGCCCAGAAGGGCATATACCTCCAGCTGCTCATAGTGGGAGGGGCTGGGCCGACCCGTCTTGAGATCACGGATGTGGAGGATGTCGCCTTCGATCCAGTGGATGTCCACGATGGCCTTGAAGGTCGTCTCGGGAGACTCCTCAAGTTGGAACTCCCACGTATCATCGCGGATGAGCCAAATCTCCTCAGCCCCGGCGCCAAGCTCCTTAGCCCGCTCCAGGATGGGTCTGATCTTCATGAAGTCTACAGTTAGCGACGTGGCTGGAATCTCCCCCTTCAGGAAGCGTTCGCAACCGGTGTGGAGGCGAGTTCCACGTGCCGCGGCAGCCCCAGAGGGGTATTTGATGTCATCGATGTAGGACAGCTTGTACTTGTAGGGGCACTCCTCATACTTGGAGAGTGCGGAATAGCTCGTGCGGGGGATGTTATACATGGTCTTCCATTTCATACCAGTTGGGGCCGACTTCGACCGTTGCGCGCATGGGAATATCAAACTTCCCAGCCTCCATAGCAGCCTTCAGGATGGCTACCTCCTCATCTAAGTGCTCCTTGGACACTGAAATACAGATCTCATCATGGACGGTGGCGAGGAAGCGCCCATACTTTTTGGTCTTGTTGTAGTCTATGATCGCCTGCTTCGTCTGATCGGCAGAGCTACCTTGGATCAAGTAGTTGAGCAGTACGTAGTCCTTGTTCCAAATCCTACCAGTCCGGCTCATTTCCGGTGGGGGAGCATATAGCAGGCGACCGCCCCACGAGCGCACCGGCTCTTTCTGTGAGGCACGGAACTCGACTTGGTCCATGAACTCCTGCACCCCTGTAAGTGCCCTCATATATGAGGAGCGGATACGGGCAGCTTCTGAGGTGGACACCCCCATCCGCTCCGCCATCGTCTTGACCCCCGCCCCGTACAGGATCGAGAATGCAACGATCTTGGTATGCTTACGCTTCAGCGACAGCCCGGTGTTGTCCGATATGATGTCAGCCGCTACCTGATGGATGTCCGCCGCAGGGTCGTTGTCGTACACGTACTTGATTCCACCCTCCGCGAAGTGGCCAAGCATACGAATCTCTTGGGAATGGAAGTCAGCCGACACGAACTCCTCCCCCTCATCCGGCAACACGTACCGGCGCATATGGGGTAGCTCAGGCAGCCCCTCGGGTGCCTTGATACTGAACTCAAGGGGGATATTCTGGAAGTTCGGGTTGGACGACGAGAGCCGCCCGGTCAGCGCCCCATTCTGATCCCCCTTGACCTGATTCCACGCCGGGTGGAGGATGCCGCCGGTAAGTAGTCCCTTCTCATACCAGGGTCGCATGAAGGTGCCGAGGAGCGTCTTGAGCGCCCCACGATAGGCCAGGAGGTGGAACAGCTCGGGGTCAGTTATGACCTGCTCCAGTACATCCCGAGAAGTGCTCAGCCGGCCTGTGGGGGTCTTGGGCCACTCGTCCTCATCGACCGTCATATCAGCCGCCTGCGCCGCCTGGGCTAGCTGCACACCGGAGTCAATGTTAAAGCTGGACAACTCATCCTGTCCCAGGAGGTCATAGGCGCGGCTGGTCACTTCGGCATAGGCCCGCTCATACAGGTCTATGTCGGCCTTGAGGGAGGTCATGTCTATGTGCAGGCCGTCTCTCTCGCTAATGGAGAGGATGGGGGCCAGCTCCCGCTCGCGGTTGTACGGCTCCAGCATCTCCTGCTCCACGATCTTGGGGTACAGGAGGTCATAGAGCATCTTCGTGCGTAGCGTATCGCCCCCAGCGTATGTGCCTACCAGCTCCCCCGGAGCGTCAGCGATATGGGCGCCCCACTTCTTCGTGTTGGACGGCACGATCCCAGCGTTGATAAGCCAGTCCCTCACCGCGGTCTGCTCGTCTGGGGGGAGATTAAGCAGCCGGTCAGCGCTGGGCTTCAAACCCAGAGGAGACAGCGGGTCATTGAGGAACAGGAGGTACATCGTGTCGTGGATACGGAACGGGTCGCCCCACTCGCTCGTGACCTCTGGGAAGAACCTCATCAGCACCGCCATGTCGAAGCGGGCGTTCTGACACAGAAGCTCATGGTCAGAGTTCCACATCCACTGGAGGAGGATGCTCGCAGTCTCCTTGGTACAGTTGTTTCCCGTAGGATGGCCCCAGGCGAGGTAGCAGGCCGGGAGGTCATCGAGCTGGATCGCAACCCCCACCGGCTCAGGTGGGAAGTTGGGATACGGCTCAATGGCCTTGGTCTCGAAGTCAAAGGTGATCATTTTCCTGCGTCGGGATGAGAGAGAAGCTTGATGCCGGAATCGAACAAGTTCTTCATGGCGGCTTGTCTTGCTTCCATACGTGCAATCAAGTCAGAGTTCGCCTTAAGCTGCTGCACAATCTCCTCGTTGTCGATTTCAAGGGACTCAGCCTTCGCTTTGAAAGTGTTACGCTCAGTAACCACAACCGGCTCCTTCCACTTCCACCTGCGCTCCTCGATCTTCCACGTTTTCTCCAGCTCATCATATTGGGGAGCTTCGCTGTTTGCATCATAGCGAAGGGCTTGACGAATTCTCATGAGGTTGTAGGCTTTTCCAAACTTCTGAAAAAGTCCTTCCTGAAGCCCCTCAAGGGAAAAGTGCTCATCGCACCTTTCCTTCAAGAAGATGCTGAGGCGGGTGCGAATATTGTTACGGTAGGTAAGGGTATCATGCTTCGGCTTCATTTTGAAAGCTCCTTAATGGTGGTAAATGCAAGGTTAATTTGAGCAAGAAGCTCGGTGTCCGTCCGAAGTTTCGGTTGGTCGGAATGGTACAGCGATGCGAACATCGCCTTTGCTGCTTTCTGTCCAGCCTCGTTATGGCTGTACATAAGAATTCTGAACTGCTCTATGAGGAACTCTTCTGGCCGACGTTTGGGATCTGATCCTATTGCGGGAAGCTCATACTTGGGCTTTACTTCCGGTTCCGGCTCTGGGTCAGGGAACCGCTCCTTGTCCTCAATCTCTGCTGCTCTCCAATCAGCTATTAACCGCTCTCTGGCTTCCCACGCCTCGTTTTTTAAGCGCCTGTCCTCAGCTTTAGCAGCCGCCCACTCTTCAACAGTGTCGAACCCGGCCTTGACCGCTAGGATGTCATCCCTTCTTACCTGCTCCCCAAACTCCTCAACTACATACTCGAAGTCATCATCTGGAAGGGTGGTGAGTAGGTATAGGCTGTATTGTGCCTTGGGAAGCGAGTTACTAGCGCGGCTAGTAACTCGTTTGTCAGCACCTACGGAAATCATGTTCGATACGGATTGTTGAGACAGTCCGTATCGGTCAGCAATGGATTGTTGGGTGATGTATTCTGGATCGCGCTGATTAACCCCCTCGTTCTTACACAGGAATACCATTTCCTTTGCTGCCTCAACAGTAAAGGTGCCGAACAAGGTATCTAGCTTGTCCCATCTGGACTTACTTGTAGTTACAGCGCTCATCATTTCTGCCTATGTATAGTCGTAGGATCGCTCGGGAGGGGCGGGCCTAGGCCGTACCCCTCCCGACCTTGTTAGAACTTCTTAGCGCCCTTCGCAGGGGCCGCAGCGGGCGATTCGGCGGGGGAATTTACCCCGTTGTCGAAGAGAAGTTCGGTCTCCATCCGCTCAGCCAGGGGCATGACCTGCTCCAGCCAGTGATCATCGAGCAGCTGCACGAACTTGAAGTTCACCTTGAACTGGCTCTTCATGTCAGGCACGGTGGACATCTCGGTGATCACCCCGAACGGCGGACGCTTCACAACGTTGCCGATCTGTTGGACGTACTTGTTCCAGTTCGCCACAGACGTCACCGGAATGCGGGCGAACAGGAAGTCAGCGTTCTCCAGCTCACTCGGGTCGTTGGGGAGGAGAACCATGCCGAGGCGGATGGTGTTCTTGCATGCCTTGCCCTTCCCGCCCTTGGGGTCGCTCTCCCACTCGTTCTTGGGGCAGCTGGCACAGCCTGCCGCATTGACGATCTGGGTCACCTTGCCCAGTACAGGGCCCATGGTGGCCTCGTCATAGCCCACGGCCCAGCAGTCGGCCGACACGACCTTGTTGGGGTCATAAGCCCCAGGGAACCACTGGTTCTCGTGAGCGAACCCGAGCACGATGGCGTTGATCTTGTTACCAGGGGCGGCTTGGCCGTTGAAGGCCAGAACGCCGGACTTGAACGAGATCAGCTTGGCATCGGCCTTGGTCTGGTCCAGCGCCTTCTTTGCAGCAGCCTCCATCATTGCTTTGAAGTCGATGGGGGTAGCGATGTTGGTATTCTCTTGCATGATATTGGTCCTTAGTTAGTTAGAGGATTACGCTTTGCCTCAACCCCCCTTCGGGGGGGGCTGGCAAGGACTACGCTTTGCCCAGGGTGCCCTTCAGCTCCATGACGCGGGCCACGCCAGGAACTTCGTTGCCCTCCTGCCACCGCTCACGCACCCCAGTAAGGGACACGCGGCGCTGGAGGAGGTCAAATGATCCAGTCTCCTTGATGTACTGGTACAGATCGGGGTAGCTGGTCACCTCAGCGGTCTCAACCGGCTTGATCGAGATTTTCCCCAGCTCGCCTTGGACCAGGTCCATGTCGCCGTTCTCCATCTCAGTGATGTAGGCGGCAAGACGTCCATCCTCCTCAGCCTTCATCTTGTCCACATCCTTCTGGAGGGCAATCCGCTCTTGGCGGAGAAGGAACAGTTGGTCGATGCGATACGAAAGAGAGTCAGTCATGCTATTCCCCATATTTCTGATAGATGTCGTCAATGGCAGCGAGGAGCAGCTTGTAGTTTGTATTCTCCTTTTGAGAGATCAGGAACAGATCGTGGGGGAAGTCCCTGTCCTCGGGGTACATCGCATTCTCCAGGAGCATCTTCCACTTGATGGGGAAGTCCCTGAGCGGGACTGAGTTCATCTTGAGCATGTAAAGGCATGCATTCAGTCGCCCATAGTCGTTGGCGGTCGGCTTGTCAACATCGATGCCGAGTTCCTTAATCATCCAGATGGATTGTTCGATGAGGGAAGGGGGAAGGGTGGTCATGCGATTCTCCTGTTAATTAGGATCATACCGGTGATGGGGAGGATGTGATGATCCTCGGTGACGGCTTGCCACATGTAGCCGGCGGCGATAAAGGTGGGGGCGTCCAGCGGGTGGGAAGGAAGGCGACCGTACAGAGCGTCATCCTGCCACTCGGGCTGGAGGGAGGTCGTCATAGGTGACGCCACTCCGGTGGTAGAGAGGGTGGGGCAGTTACAGTGGTACATCGTCAGCTCCTCAGTTAGTCTAGCACTCACGCTAGGGAAACTCTATTATACCGGAGAATTACGATGAGGGGTAACAATCTTCTACCAAATTACGCGATCGCGTATACGTAATATGCGGACCTACACGAAATAAAGACGAGAAATGCCTTTACTTTCTAAAATGCGACGGTATAATTGAGTCATAGCTAGGGTGGTCCTGGCTACAACTAAGGAGAATTACCATGAAACTGCGTCTTACCAATGAAGCTGGTCTCAACGTTCTGCTCGTCGAACATGTCATGCGCAAGGTCGGCACCGACATCACTGTCACCATCGACGGCGTGGAAGGCCTGGCCCGTACCAACGAGAAGCGCAACCTGACCTACGTCACCATCGGCGAGACCGCCATGAGGGTGGCCGCGGTGCTGGAGGACGGCGGCGAATACACCACCAAGGAGTGGGAGGCCAAGGCCAAGCCGGAACCGGAACTGGATGCCGATGGCAACCCGGTCGTCAAGGTCCGCAAGCCGCGTGTCGCCAAGGAGCCGGTTGTGGACGCCGAAGGCAACGTGGTCGAGCCGGTCAAGAAGGTCCGCAAGCCCAAGGCCGTCGTGGCAGAAGCCGAAGCAGCCTGATCTACCTGGGTTCAGAGAATAGCCGCTACCCACAAGGTAGCGGCTATTTCTTTGCCTATCGGAAAGGCGTATACTAGCCGTTCGGTAGGTAAAAAGAAGCCCCCCACAGCGATCAGTCCATGGGGGGCATAGGCGTCAGGGGCAGAGTCCCGACTCATAACACAGTCATAATTCTACCCTGACTTTCTGTGGAAGTAAAGTCAATCGAGGTATTTATTATGGTTCAAGTATCCCCCCTTAATACTCCAACAAACAACTACAAGCGGTGGACCAATAGCTGCGGCCTTACTGATGATGATCTCCTTCGTATGGGGATCAAGCATATTACCAAGGAAGATGCCAGCCAATTCATAGGCTTCATTCCCGATAAGGCATGCGCCGTCATCCCCTACCCAGCCACCACCTTTGTACGGGTCCGCCAGCTATTCGGGCCCAAGGAGGTAGTTGAGAACAAATACCTCTCCCCCAAGAGCAGTGGGTGCTCTCCTGTATATCTCCCGCCCTGGCCCGGTCTTGAGTGGGCGGACATAATGGCCGACCCCTCCATCCCTGTTAGCATTACTGAGGGGGAGGCCAAGAGCTACACCGGCTGCAAGTATGGGGGTACCACTATTGGCATCGCCGGCACCTCCATGATCGCCACGCTCTTTGACGGACAGTGGGCATGGGACGGGCGTGTTGTATCAGTTATCTTTGACCACGACGCCGGGTGCGAAGCTGGGGAGTACAAGCAAGGCAATCACGATGCTCTTGGCAGGCTGTGCAGCCAGCTTATGGCGGTGGGGGCCAATGTAATCGTCATCGACATCGGCAAGGTCTGTAGAGATGTGTCCCGTAAGTGGGGGCTTGACGATTACCTTCTTGATGGGGGAACTTGGGAGACGCTGCTAGGCACGGCCCACGAGCCGCCTGAGTGGTGCTCTCTTCTGGATGAGCTTATGCGCACTTGCGTCTTTGTCGTCGGCACGGACAAGACCCATATCTACAACCTTGTCGACGGCTCCCGTAAGCTGGTAGGAGACTTCCACCAAGCCAACATAAGTAAGCGCCGCCTTGACCGCAGTAATCCAGACAAGCCCCCCAAGGTCGTACAGATCAGCAATACCTGGGTGGAACATAAGAACCGCCCCACCGCGCTGACCTATGAGCTCAACCCACGCTACCCATTCGGCTTGAGGGGCAATATGATCAACCTCTGGCACGGCTACCCCGAATTCAAATTAGGTAGCCGTGCCAAGACTGAGCAAGTTCAGGAGGAGTGGAAGCGGTTTGTGGAGGGGCTGTTTGGGGATCAATGGGAGTGGGTCTGCACGTGGGCGGCTCATATGTTGAATAGGCCTGAGGAGCGCTGTACCCAAGCCGTTATGTTGCTAACTAAGGTTCAAGGCATCGGCAAGTCGCTGTTCGGCGACGTGCTACGCGACCTCACGGGAGTCCATGGGCTGGAGTGCTCGTCAAGTAGGATGTTTGACAAGTTCAACGCCTCCATGGAGGCCAAGACGCTCGTCATGGTGAATGAGCTTGACGTTAAGTTCAACGCCCGTGAGGGCCAGCTTAATGATCTGTTGACTGAGGAGGTGGTTACAGTTGAGCCGAAGGGGAAGGATGCCTTCAACCTAGCCAACCTGCGCCGATGGTATCTTACCACGAACAGTGCGTCACCGTGTAGATTGAGCGCCGGACAGAGGCGGGTGCTCGTTGTACAGCCTCCACGTACTCATGTAGACACCAGAGGCGACTGGGGCGACTGGGTCAGGGATGAGATTGCTGGCTTCCGCAGGGATGACGAGGCGTTGGCCGCGATCCGGCTGTGGTTTGATCAGATCTGGGCAGATTATGGGGAGGGATGGGACAGCACTGCACCCGTCCCGCGCACAGACGCCGCCGACCAACTGGCTGAGGCCTCAATGACTACCAACCAAATCATCGCTGAAAGTGTTATCAGAGAGATGGCGGACATGGATGGAGGGTGGGGAGCCATACACCCTGACTTGAAGAAGTTGAACAATACCATTTGGGGGGAGGTCATGCAGACGATCAAAGCCACTGGAGGGTATGTAGGTCAGAAGAAGGTCAAGGAGGGAGGGAGGGAGGTGTACCTTACCATCTATGACCTTGAGGGTACAATGGAGCGCGTCCGTACTTCCAGCGGGAGCTATAAGATCCACTGCGAGGCTGTGGAAGCCAAAGAAAGGTCAGAAAAGCTACATTTGGCCTTGGAATCCCTTGTGGAGCGCCTAAAACACTAGGGGGGCTACCCCCCTACCCCCTCTGGCTACCCCCCTAGAAAAACCCTTTAGAATTAAGGAGTTGAGTATAAAAGGGGGGTAGGGGGGTAGGGGGGGGTAGTATATAATCAGCGGTAGAAAAAATAGAGACCCTCTTTCATAGGAACGAATTTAGACCCCCTACCCCCCCGCCCCCCCCTACCCCCCCCCCTGCCTGTGATTATGCCTTTTCCACCCCCATTTCCACCCACAAGAGCACGTGGCTGATGTTCCTCACCTACCAATCTACACGCCCGAGCATGGCCCTCCACGATCGCTCGCAGACCGCCCCCGCTACCCCTACAGACTCCCCCAGGAGGCCACTACAGGGCACCGTAGCGGGCTTTCAGGGGTAGGTGGGCATCTACCCCTTCCCGACGCCTAGCGCCTCTCCTGCGAGCACACATAGGCAATGATGCGCATAGAAATGGCCCCGAAGGGCCAAGGAGGATTGCAGGAGCGGATTGGCTACCCTATGCCTACCCAGAGGGCGGTAAAGGAGGCAACAGCCCAGAGGATCAGGATGGCGCCCTCTCCCCCGCGTCTCATGTTGACCGCCCCCAAGCTGCACGAAGGATGTTACCCAGGGTCATCCGCTGGTGGCCGATGTTCAGGTGGGCATACCGGGCCAGGCTGGTACCCTTGGGCAGCCCACGAATCTCATCCACCCACTCGCCCAGGACTTCGTTGGGGACGCCACGCATACGCAGCGCGGCAGCGTCACCGTTGTCCCAGCCGATGGTGCCGTTGGGTAGGGTGTACGACTCGTAGCGAGCGGTCTTGGCCATCAAGATGGTCTTGGTCATGGTGCTGGCCATCAGAAGAGCCTCCAGGTGGCCACGCGCTCCAGCCAAGAGGTGCGCATCAGGGGCGGCTTGGGCAGCTTGGCCAGCAGGTTCAGCGTGGGGCGCTCAGCCCAGCCCACCAGGGCCAGTAGGCCTATGTACAGGGGCACTACGATGTTGAGAAAGAGGACGATGGCCACCAGCACGATGGCGATGGAGATGAGAAAGATCATAGCAGACTCCTTGGGAGACCGCCCCCGAAGGGGCGGTGGTTGGGATTAGGCGGCGAGCCAGGATTCAGTGGCGGGGGTGACAGCCTCGATCTCAGGGGCCAGCGTCTTGGGCTTGCGGGCCTTCTTGGCGGCAGGCTTGGGGGCGGCGATCTCAGCCATCGCGGCCACGAAGTCAGCCGGCACCTCGACGCCCACAGGAGCGTTGATCTCAGCATCGGTTGCCTTGGCCGCCACGGGGGCAACCTTGCGGGTCTTCACGAAGGAGTCATACGAGCAGTCGGCCACCAACTCGGCAGCGATCCGGCCACCGACCATCTCGCCATCGATGTTCAGGTGCAGGTAGGTCAGTTCGCGGTGCGGGTTATAGATCACCCACTGGATCTCACCATCGATCACGACCTGGCGCTGCTCGCCAACCTTGCGGATGACGTACGGGGTAAAGGTCACTTCCTTGGTACCGATGAGGAGGGCACGGCGGGCAGCAACAACGGGGGCGGTAGTAGCAGTCATTTCAATCTCCAGTAGCACCGGCCAGAATTAGCCGATGAATCAAGTGTACTCCGACGGTATGAAAAGTAAAGGCATTTCGGGGTAAAAGGGTACATTTATAGCTAAGACTTTCGCCCCCATCTGGGGGATGAGGTAAGTGATTCCTTATGTGAGGCCGATGGCTTTCATGACTATGGCGGTGGGCAGGGTTGATAGGCCAACGCTATGCTAGTCAATAGCTATGGTTCGGGGCAGTAGTGATAGGCAGCAGCTATGGCGGCAGGCATGCTGCCTGGTTGGATGACCCCCCCAGCACCAGCGTGGTGGCCCCGGTCTGGTATCGTATAGCACCCCCTCATATATTGATCAGTTTCTATGGACATACCGACGGTATATATAGGCCTCATATTAGCCCACCCTCGTGAGTTGATCAATTTCTATGGACATACCATTAGTATACAGAAGCCCGCGCGCGAGATGCCCCTTTACTTTCCAATAAAACAGGCGTATCCTATGGGGTATGGAGCTACTACAGCAACAGGAGTGCGAAGAGATTGAGGTTATACCCTCATCGGGAAGCGAAGCGACCCAATATGAGGAGGGTCCAGACCTCATGGAGCAGTTCGCCCCCAGGGATCAGCTCTCCCAAGAGGTCATTCAGCTCGCCCAATACGCCATCCGCAAGCGGCAGTCTCGCTCCCAATCTGTAAAGCAGAACATCATAGAGCAGTTCAATACCACCTTCACACTGATAGGGGGTGTCCCCCGATTGGCGCTGTGGGCTGACAAGAACCCAACGGCATTCTATGCCTTGTACTCCAAGATGATCCCTGCCGCGGTGAAGATTGACTCCTCATCGCTTGATCCTAATGCTCTCCACGAGGATGACTTGAAGGACATCAGCACTGACAAGCTGAAGCTGATGCTGTTCAAACAAGCAGCTGCCTTGGAACCCAACTACGATGGCAGTTGACGCAAGACAGCTCCTCCACCAGCTGGAACAGAGGGACCAAGCAAGAACGTCCCTTGCCCACTATGCCAGCTACATGGACATCGGTATCCCCGCTGCCCACCACCACCTGATCTGTGACGCCATTGACGAGCTTCTGGATGACCTCTGGGATGAGTTGATCATATTGGCTCCCCCAGGCTCGGCTAAGTCAACATACACCTCCATTGCCTTGCCCTCATACTTCATGGGCAGGTTCCCCAAGGGTCACATATTGACTGCCTCCTACAGCACTGAGCTGGCGGAGAAGTGGGGCCGACGGGTGAGGAATATTGTTGATACCCCCACCTTCAAAGCCTTGTTTAGCGTGTCTCTGTCCAAGGACGCGACTGCTGCGACCCGCTGGGCTACCAATGAGGGTGGGGAGTTCTATGGTGCCGGTGTGGGCTCAGGCATCTTGGGCTTCCGTGCGGACTTGGCGGTGATCGATGACCCCATCTCAGGTTTTGAGCAAGCTCAGAGTATCACGCAACTGTCCAAGATTCACAACTGGTACGAGACAGACTTCATCACCCGCCTGAAGCCCCAAGGCAAGGTTGTACTGATCTGCCAACGGCTGGCCAGGAATGACTTGGCTGGCTACCTGATCGACCGGAACATCACCTCCCCCACAAGACGCCAGCGGATATTGACACTGCCAATGATTGCCACAGCCAATGACCCTCTTGGGCGGCAACCGGGGGAGCGGCTGTGGCCTGAGTGGTACACCCAAGAGATGGTCATTGACGCCCAACGGGACGACTACAAGTGGAAGACCCTGTACCAGCAGGAGCCGCCGGCTGATGAGGGGAGCTGGGTCAGTACTGAGGAGGTGCAATTCCGTGAGTCACCAATCAACCCCTCCACCACATATGGCATGTCAGACTTGGCTCTGTCAGTCAATACAGGGGACTACACTGTACACATCGTTGTGGCAGTTGACGCTGACGGAGACTGGGACATCCTTGAGGCTAGGCGGGCACGAACAGATCCTGACTCGTCCGCCACCACGCTCGTGGCCCTTTGCCAGGCCCATCGACCTCAAGAATGGTTGATTGACGATGACAACGCCTCAAAAGTGTTCGGGCCGCTGGTGGCGACGAAGGCGCGGCAAGTTGGTACCAATGTACCTTGGAAGCCCATGCCGATGCGGGGGCAGGACAAGGAGACCCGCGCTGCCCCGCTGCGTGGTCAGTTCAAAAGACGCAAGGTGTATATGCCCCCCAACGCTCCCTGGACTTCATGGCTCACCAAGGAGCTGCTGCAATTCCCGAACGCACTGGGCCAGGGAGTGGATGACGGCGTTGATGCCCTCGGCCTGATGGGTCGCCGCCTGCTCCAGATCTCCCGCCCACAACTAACCGTGGTAAAGTCCCTCCCCACCACTGCTGATATGACCCTCGATGAGTTGTTCGAGGATATGCCCAAAGTTTCCAATGTGAGGTTGTAATGTCAACTGAATCCGCATACGCATCATCCCGCATCAAGTCTGTCGAAGAGGCAGACAAGACCCTTGACTCCCGCTATCGCCGTTGGAACGACGAGATCACCATGGCGGAAAAGGAATTTGACAACTTCCGCAAGCAGGGGCGCACAACTGTTCGGCGTTACAAGGACGAGCGGGACTCGGTTGATGGCAGCGAGCGCAAGTTCAACATCTTCACCGCCAACGTCAGCATCCTGGAAGCCTCGCTGTACGCCAAGATTCCCAAGGTGAGTGTCAGCCGGCGCTTTGGACAGTCGATGGACGACCCCGCCCGCGTGGCCGGCCTGATGCTCCAGAACGCCATCATGCAGGACATTGACGAGCCGGAATGCGACTTCGATCAAGTCATGAAGGATGCCGTGCAGGACCGCCTGGTGCCCGGCCTGGGCGTTGCGTGGCTGCGCCTGGAGACAGACACCGAGGAGGAGACACTGGAGGAACAGTGGGACGACCTCAGTGGCGAACTGATCCAAGAGGCTGCCACATTCGAGCGCGTGAAGCGGCAAGAGGTCATGATCGAGCACGTGTTCTGGGAGGACTTCCTGTACTCCCCTTGCCGGACGTGGAAAGAGCGCCGTTGGGTGGCTCGCCGGGTCTATATGGACAGGGATGCCCTGGAAAAACGGTTCCCCGAGGCAGGCGATCAAATCCCGCTGGACTTCAACCCGCGCAGCACCATGTCGGGTGGTCAGTCCAATGAGCCAAAGAACGACATCCTCCAGAAAGCCATGATCTATGAGATCTGGGATCGCCAGAAGCGCAAGGTCATCTGGATCTCAAAAGCCTGGCCGGAAATCCTCGATGAAGTGGATGACCCGCTCAAGCTGGAGGATTTCGAGCCATGTCCCAAGCCGCTGTTCGCCCTGACGACCACCTCGAACTGTATCCCCACCAACGATTTCGTCATCTTCCAGGACCAGTACAACGAACTGGACCTGGTGAACAACCGCATCTCGCTGCTGGTCCAGGCATGCAAGGTCGTCGGGGTCTATGACTCGGCTGCCACCGGCATTCAGCGCATGCTCCAGCAGGGCAGCGAGAACACCATGATCCCTGTGGATAACTGGGCGATGTTTGCCGAGAAGGGTGGTGTCAAGGGTGCTGTCGACTGGCTGCCGCTGGACACAGTCATTCAGGCTATGGAGCGGCTGCGTCAGGCCCGTGAGGACATCAAGGGGCAAATCTACGAACTCACCGGCATCAGTGACATCGTGCGGGGCAACACCAAGGCCAGCGAGACCCTCGGCGCGCAGAACCTCAAGGCACAGTTCGCCTCGATGCAGATTCAGACCCGTCAGGACCAGGTGGCACGCTTCGCGCAGGACATCCTCCGCATCAAGGGCGAGATCATCTGCCGCCACTTCGTCCCTGAACAGATTCTCAAGCTGGCCAACATGGAGTTTTACCTCGAAGGTCAGAACGCCCCACTGGTCCATGCCGCTGTCAAGCTGCTCAAGGGCGACCACGAGGAGTTCGAGTGGCGGGTGAATGTCCAGGCTGACAGCCTCGCCATGGCCGACCATGCCATCGAGAAGCAGGAGAAGGTGGAATTCACCAACGCTGTTGCCACGTTCCTCCAGTCGGCTGCGACCACCATGAAGGCGATGCCCGACACGGCACCCATCCTGTTCGAGACTCTCAAATTCGCCATCAGCGGCTTCCGGGGCAGTCAGGAACTGGAGGGCGTCATCGATCAGAACCTTCAACAGATCATGCAGAAGATTCAGAACCCGCCCCCGCCCCCGCCTGACCCGGCTGTTGAGAAGGCGAAGATGGACATGCAAATGGCGCAACAGACGCACCAACTGGACATGCAGGCGAAACAGGCCGACATGCAGATGGCGCGTGAGAAGATGCAGATGGACACGCAAATGAAGCAGCAGGAGCTTGCCTTCAAGCAAGCCATGCACCAGATGGATTTGGATCAAGCGGAAGTAATCAACCATCAGAAGATGGTGCAGGACCGGGAGAAGTTCGACCAGCAGATTGCCCAGGACAGCGCCAAGGGCATGATCGAGATCACCAAGGCGGCGCGTGAAGATAAGGAGAAATCGGAATGAGCATCTGGCAAGACGTGAGCTACAAGCACAAGTCGGGGGTGTGGGAGCGGAACCTCCACACAGGCGAGGAGCGGCGGGTGGATAAGCCGATGGCGGTTCTCCCCGAGGAGGCAATTGTTCCCCTTGAGGAGCACGTGGTCATCAAGCCCAAGCCGGCCCCCAAGAAGAACTGGAAGAACAATGCCGCGTAGGTCGTTCGTCCAAATCAACGGCAAGCTCTATGAAAGGGGCGTGGATGTTATTCCCGAAGAAGAAACCAGTCGTCAGGCCGGTCCGCGTGTCATGGCCGACCTCCCGGACTTTGTATCGCCGATTGATGGCAAGGTCTATTCTGGTCGTGCTGGCATGCGCGATCATTGCGCTCGCCACGATGTGGTTCCTACGCGAGACCTTGCAGGGCTACCAGTAGGTCCGCAGCAAATTCAACCTGACCGGAACGCTATCCGGCAGGAACTCAAAAAACTGTACTACAAATAAAAGGAAAATGTCATGGATGATCTGCGCTCTGCCCTAGAATCGGCTGTCGAGGAACACTCGGAACCTGAGACCCCCTCTGCTCCGGTCGAGACTGTTGCCGCCCCTGAAACTGCCTCTCCTGCTCCCTCTCAGGATGACGGCGGTGCAGAGGCACCCACCGAAACGACGGCGGAGCGCGGATCACCAGACGCTCACAAGTCCATCGAGGAGGTTGCCAATGAACCCGTTGTGGATAAGCCAGCAGACAAGCCTGGCCCTGACCCTCGCGTTGATCGCGCCCCCCAGTCCTGGAAGGGTGACGCCAAGCGGGTCTGGGCTGAACTCCCCCTCAACGTCAGACAAGAAGTCATCCGGCGCGAGCGCGACACCACCAAAATCCTCCAGGAGTCTGCCGAAATAAGGCAGCGGGGGGATGCTGTACGGGACGTGCTAACCCCCCACATGGACCGCATCAACGCCATGTACCAGGGCAACCCGATCACGGCCATCAACAACCTGCTCGGCGTTGAGCGGGTGCTGGTCAGTGGCGACCCGGCGGCGAAGGTCAATCTGGTTGCCAACATGATCAAGCACTTTGGCATCGACCTCGTGTCGTTGGACCGGGCGCTGGTCGGTCAGCCGATGACCCCGGAGGTGGAGCAACAGTCAAGCATCGAGAAGATGCTGGAGCAGAAGCTCGCCCCCTTCCAACAGTTCATCCAGAGCCAACAGCAACGGGAGCAAGAGCAGCGGGTCAAGCAAGAGCAGGAGGTTGCTCACACAGTCGAGTCCATGGCTTCTGATCCCAACTTCCCCTACTTCAGCGAAGTCAGATCTGATATGGCCGATTTAATCGACCTCGCAGCGAAAAAAGGGCTTTACTTATCATTAGAGCAGGCGTATAATAAGGCTGTAAGGATTAATGACGACACCTACCAGGCGTCGTCGGGACGTGAATCCTCACAGGCAGCTACCCAAGCCGCCCTGCAAGCCCACCAAGCGGCGCAACGCGCCAAAGGAGCCGCAGTCTCAGTGAGCGGTTCGCCCTCGATGCCCGGTGGCAACTCAGGAAATCCAAGTGATCTGCGCGGAACCATCGCCGGACTTTTGGGTGAGACAGGGAACAGGATATGAGCGACTACGTTAGCATGATAGTCAAGCAAATCCTCGGCCCCGGTCATGTGACCGAGGACGCGAACCCGACACCCAAAGCGTTCAGGGGAATTCCTATGCCAGTTGGAGGTGTCCCGCCTGCGACACCCGCCGGAACCAGAGTGTTCACCGGAAGTCCCGCAAGCACTATCCCTCAACCCAAATAGGAGATTCAAATGGCCTTCGCCAATCCCTCGATCAGTGATGTCATCGCGACCACGATCCAGAACCGTTCCGGCATCATTGCCGACAACGTCACCAAGAACAACGCTCTGCTCTCCCGCCTCAAGCAGCGTGGCAACATCAAGAAGTTCTCCGGCGGTAACGTCATCCTGCAAGAACTGTCGTTCGCCGAGAACGCCAACGCTGGCTACTACAGCGGCTATGAGACCCTGCCGGTCGCCGCGCAGGATGTCATCTCCGCTGCCCAGTACGACATCAAGCAGGCTGCCTGCCCCGTCACCATCAGTGGCTTGGAGCAACTCCAGAACGCTGGCAAGGAACAGATCATCGACCTGCTGGAAGGCCGCATCGCTGTCGCCGAATCCACCATGGCCAACCTGATCTCGTCCGGCCTGTACTCGGATGGCACCGGCTTCGGCGGCAAGGAAATCACTGGCCTGAACCTGCAAGTGCCGATCAACCCCGCTACCGGCTCACCGGGCGGCATCGACCGTGGCACGTGGAACTTCTGGCGCTCCAAGTTCTTCGACTTCACCACCGATGGTGGCGCTGTCGTGTCGTCCTCGAACATCCAGACGTACATGAACAAGCTCTGGGCACAGTTGGTTCGCGGCAATGACCGTCCTGACCTGGTGATCGTTGACAGCGTCCTGTGGGGCTTCTACATGAACTCCCTGCAAGCCATCCAGCGTTTCACCTCCAGCGAGTCGGCCACTCTTGGCTTCGTCACCACGAAGTTCATGGACGCTGACGTGGTGCTCGACGGCGGTATCGGCGGGTTCTGCCCGGCGAACACCGGCTTCATGCTGAACACCAAGTACCTGTTCTATCGCCCGCACGCTCAACGCGACATGGTGGCGCTGTCTCCGGGCAAGCGTTACTCGGTCAACCAGGACGCCGAAGTGCAAATCCTGGCTTGGGCTGGCAACCTGACGGCTTCCGGTCTGCAATTCCAAGGCCGCATGAGCGACTAAGGCTTTGGTCTCCCCCGTTACCTTCCTGTGTGGTTGGTGTTCGGGCGGGGGAGACCATCTTCTCTTGAAAGGAGAACAGCATGGCAGGAGTAGCAGGAGCAGTAATCGGCCTTGCATCGGGCGCACAAGCCAACCTCGCGGGGGCGCAAGCCTTGCTCGATGCTGGCACGGTCGGTCGTGGTTGCACGACTAACTTCATCGGGTTCGGTCTGGGCAAGACCTCGCAGGAACCGCTGCCGGAGGACTTCAACGCCACGGATGATACCGTGACGCTGGCGATCACGGGCGGTGCGGACTACGAGCCGACCTACACGGCCATCCCAGGTAACACGACGGCTGAAACGCTGTCGTGGGTTGATACGACGCCCCCGTAATGCTGCCGGGACTTCGCACCGCGCAAGGGGTGCTATACGTCACCACAGTCGCCCCTGTCGCGAGTGATCCTCGCGTTGGGGGCGTAGCTGTGACTGCCGCTGGCTCCATCCGGGCAGCCGTGAATGGAATCCCACAAGCATTCGCTAACGCACATGGAGTGCGGAACAATGGTGCGCTGTGTGTCAATACCGCAGGCACACAGGTTAGCAACCACGTGAATGGCCTGCCGGTCAATTCTGTGGGGCAGCTTGTTTGCCAGTTGAACCAGACCCCCGCACCGTCTGACCCGTATGTTGGTGGCATCCGTGTGGGGCCGCTTGGAGGGGTGTACATCACAGACGCCGCCCCCACGCCCCCTTTTAGCTTTTCCACTGGTTTCAATGACGGGTACTTCTGATGGCTCGCAAATCAATCGTTGAACTGATCGCTCAGGCGACTGCCGACTTCCCCGACAACGTGACCGGGCTGATCACGCCCGCCAAGCTGCGGACGTGGGCCATCGACTTCCTGAATGCAATCGCCCCGGCCTACGGGTATCTGACCCTCACCGGCCCGCTGACGCAGACGTTCGGCCTGTCCCCGGCGCTGGTCGTGTTCCAGGCAGCGTTTAACAGCGACCCGTCCCAGACGACTGCGGCTGTCCCGGCCTCGACTGTGATCAAGGTGGAGCGCGGCAACGTTACTGTCAACTTCACGATGGACTTCGAGGCAACCAATGGGCGCTTCATCTCCTTCCAACTGTTCAAGGATGGGGCTGCGACCGGCTGGCGCACTACGGGCAACGGGGCTGGCGCGGGCAACCCTGTGGGTGTCGCCCTGACCGCTGTCGACTACTCCTCCACCCCCGGTGCGGTCTATGATATTCGCGCCACGGCTGAGATTGCTGGAGTCAGCACCGTCATGAGCAACGGGGCACTGGTCGTTCAGGTCGATCCGGTCCGCAACTTCACGTAAGGAACAGTCATGATTAGCAGAAACAGTTGGGGACCGGGCGGCATGCAATGGTTCAATGGTGAGCCTTTGACAAAGGGGAAGCGGCTTGGGCTTGGAGACCCCAACTGGTTGTCAGGGGGTCAGCCGAATGAAAGCTACCAGCCAACGGTTACTCCGGGCATCAACACTCCGCCGCCGATGCCTGGTCCTGCTCCCACGCAACAGACCGCGCCCGCGCCGGCAGCAACGCCTGTCGCCACGCCCGACCAGTCGCCGTCCCTGAACCAGACCATCACGCAGGCGATGCAACCGACCAATAGTGCTGTGGGTCAGAACCCGGCTCCACTTTCCGGCTTTCCGGGACAGTTGCCACAGCAAGCCGGCCTCACGCAGCCTCAACAGTCGCAGTCGCAGTACGGGTTCCAACCGCAACAGACCCAGACAGTGCTTGATACGCTCCGTCAGGGGGCACAAATTCAGTAACGGGCTGGCATGCCCCGTTTCCCTGCATTGCCAACTACAAGGAGAATAGCCATGAACCAAATGATGCAAGGTGGTCTGCCCACCTACGATGACGCCGCGAACCTCGCCAACCAGGCACGGTTCGCAATGGACCACAAGCTGTACGTCCAGTTCTACATCCGTCCCGTGATGAACAACTTTCGCTCAAGTGAGGAAGGTCGCCCCATCTACGAGGAACAGGAGTACATTCGCATCATCGTTCCTGGCGACTCCAAGACGACTGTCGATTGCCCGGTGGATGACATCTTCCGCATGCGGTTCGAGAAGCAGTACAGCAAGTTCAAGAAGGGGCTGGAGCAGGCTGTCGACGGCACCCCGCTGGAGATGTGGCCCCAGATGACTGTTGGTCTCTGCGCCGAACTCAAGGCCATGAATGTCTCGACCGTGGAACAGTTGGCTTCCCTCGACGACGGCAAGGCCCAGAAGATCATGGGCAGCTATGACCTCCGGCGCAAGGCCCAGGCGTTCCTCGATGCCGCGCAGGGCGAAGCCGCCAACAACAAGATGGTGGCCGAACTGACCAAGCGCGACGACGAAATCACCCTGCTCAAAAACCAGATGGCAGAACTGATGAAGTCTGCGGCATCCGCAAAAGCAACCGCGAAGGCATAACCCATGCAAGGTAACGCGCTCCAGATCGCACAACAGGCAGCAATGGAACTGGGCCTTCCGGCTCCGACTGAGCTTGTTACCTCCAAAGAGCAGACCAGCATTCAGTTGCTCGGTCTGCTCAACGCTGCTGGCAACGAACTGCTCAACGCCTTCGAGTGGCAGTTCCTCAACAAGACGTTCATCCTGACGACCGAGGCGGACAAGGGCAAATACCCGATCCCTGCCGACGTGTCGCGGATCATCAATCAAACCTTGTGGGACTACGGCAACCGTCGTCCTGCATACGGCCCTGTCAGCTCACAAGGCTGGCAGGTGCTGACCAATGCCCTGATCTCTGTTGGCCCGTTCGCCCGCTACCGGGTGGTGGACAACAGCATCGAAATCCTGCCGGTGCCCAAGAACCCCGGCCACGTGTTCGACTACCAGTACATCAGCAACGGGTGGGTGCAGACCTTCCTCGACCCGGCTATCTTTGGCCCGTTCATCACCAACGACAAGGACACCATCCTGTACGACTTCTGGCTGACGGTCAAGCTGCTCAAGCTCAAGATGTGGCAAGCTAAGGGGTTGGAGACCACGAACCTGGTGGCCGACTTCGCCCGCACGTTCGATGCCCTCACCGGCATGGATCATGGCGCTCCGGTGCTCGGCCTGGCCAACTCGTTCAAGACCCCGTGGCTGACCATGTACAACGTGCCAGACGGCAACTGGAACACAGGCGCTCTCTGATGCCGCGTCCCCCGACCCGTCCCGCCATGCGCCAGATCAGCGGCAGCACGACAGTCCCGGCCCCAACCGGCGGGCTGAATGCTATCTCGCCCATCTCCAACATGGCCGAGACCGACGCGATCATCATGCGGAACTTCTTCCCTGAGCCATTTGGCTGCCGGGTGCGGAAGGGCTACAAGCAACACGCTACCGGACTTGATGGCGCAGTCGCCTCGATCCTGACCTATCTCAGTCAGACCGGCACCAACATCATCTTCGCTGTCGACCAGTCCAAGGTGTATGACGTGACGGCACCGGGCGATTACTCGGCAGCAATAGAGGTCTGCGACTCCACGAACCCTTGGTGGCAGCACACCAACTTCGCCACCCCGTCCGGCACCCACATGATTGCCTTCAACGGGGCAGATGACGGCATCCTCTGGTCGAGCGACGGGCTGCACCGGCTGGTCAGCGGTGATGGCACGACTGCCGACACGTGGAAGAACATCGACCCCAAGAAGCTCGTCGTGCCGGTCATTCACCAGCGCCGGCTGTGGGCGGTCGAGATTGCAAGCACAAAGGCGTGGTATCTCCCCGCCGAACAGGTTTGGGGCGATGCCAAGTTCTTTGACTTCGGCCCCGTTTTCTCTCGTGGCGGCTTCCTCCAGACGCTTGTGGTCTACACCCAGGACAGCGGTTACGGCCCAGATGACTATCTGGTGGCCATCTCGTCGGCTGGCGAGTGCGCCATCTACAAGGGCACCGATCCCGACAGCCTTGAGACATGGGGCTTGGTCGGCATCTTCTACATCGGCTCCACCTTCACCCGCCGTTGTGCTGTCCGCTTCGGCGGTGACGTTGCCATCCTGACCCAGTACGGCCTCATCACAGTTGGCTCCATCGCCAAGCCGACCGAGTACAGCGTGCTCGACAACGCCCTGTCGCAGAAAGTCCAGTACCTCATCAGTGAGGTCATCAGCGAGGGCAGCTACCGCTCAGGCTGGTCGCTCGTGTTCCACCCCGGCATCAACATGATGCTCATCAACGTCCCCGGCGTCGTGCCGAGTCAGACGTTCCAGCTTGCCTACAACACGCTGACGAAGGCATGGAGCATCTTTGAGGGGCAGGTTGCATATACCTGGTACTCGGTGTTCGACTCCCTCCTGTTCGGGGGCGAGAACACGCTGTACCGCGCTTGGGAAGGCAACCTGGACAACGTGCCGCTGGACGGTGAAGGGGGAGACCTCATCACCGCCCAGGTGCAACAGGCGTTCAGCTACTTCAAGCTGCCGGGCGAACTCAAGCACTACAAGATGTTCCGCCCCACGTTCTTGTACGCGGGCAAGTTCGACTTCCAGGCCGGGGCGAACATGAACTTCGACTTCGCCACCCTGCCCCCGCCCGCCAGTTTCAGCTTGGCCAACTTCGGTGTGTGGAACGAGTCCCTGTGGGGAGATGATGTGTGGGCTGGCGGTTCGCAGAGCGACAAGCAATGGATCAGCATCATCGGCATCGGCTACGCTGCCGCCATTCGTATGATCGTCAAGACCGGCAGCGACCTGACCTGGGTCAGCACCGACTGGCTCATGGAGAAGGGAGGCGTGGTATGAACGATCTTACTACATTTGCTAATCTACTCCCCGCCCTGCCGGAAGGCATAAACCTAGCCAGCCGCGAAGGCATCATGGCTATGGAGCATGCGCTCTGTGCGGTGTTTGAACCGGGCGAGAACGAGGACGTGTTCCCCCTCACCCACCGCTTTGCTGACAACGTGTATGCTCGGGAGATTCTGCTCCCCGCCGGCACAATCGTCATCGGCAAGATTCACCGTTACGGGCATCTGAACATCATCACCAAAGGCCATGTGTCGGTGCTGACTGAGGATGGAGTTGAGGAGCTACGCGCCCCACTTACGTTCATCAGCAAGCCCGGCACGAAGCGGGTGGTGTATGCCCACGAAGATACCGTCTGGACCACCATTCACGGCACCCGCCATACTGACGTGAAAAAGGTTGAGGACGACATTATCTGCAAGACGTTCGCTGAATACGACCGCTTGCTGCAACTTGAGGAGAAACCATAATGGCATGGGCAGCAATCGGCGGGGCAGTAATCGGCACAGCAGGCTCGATTTATTCGGCCAACCAACAGAAGAAGGCAGCCAAGAACGCGGCGAACCAACCATCTGCCGGCGAAGCGGCTCAGGCTGCCAATCAACAGTCGTGGACTGACATCGACCGGGTGAATGCGCTCAACCGCGAGAACGCCCTGTGGACGCAGCAGCAGAACATGGCTGCTCAAGACAAAAACATGATCGACTCCAGCAACCAGTGGGGTTCGACCAGCCGTGAGCGCGACCCGGTTACTGGTGAGTTGAAACAGACCTCCTCGCTGGCAGGCCCGTGGAAAGACATTGCTGACCAGGGTGCGACGCAGTATGGTCAGATGCAGGGTGCCCTCGGCAGCGGCTTCAACGTCAACAGCGACTACATGAACGCCCTCCGCGCCCAACTGCAACCGGGCTATGACCAGATGGCTGCCGCCCAACGCAATCGGGCTGCTGCCATGGGAACCGGCTTCAACTCCGGGGCGGCGAATGCCGGCATGGAGGACCAACTGGGTCGCAACTTCAACGATATGAACCAGAAGGCAGTCCTCGGCGGCTACGAAGCATGGCTCAAGGATCAGGCCAACAGTCGCTCGAACATGGGTGCGCTCATGTCAGGCCAGCAAGGCATGAAGGGACTGTCGCAGCAAGACGCATGGGCCAATCAGCAGACCCCGTTTGTGGCACAGCCCACAGTCGGTCAGCCTCAGAACGCCACCATGCAAGCCGCGCAAGAGGACTATCTGCGCTCGCAACAGAACGCCGCCAATCAGGCGGGCGCTGGAGCAGGGTGGGGCAACGCGCTTGGCTCCATCGGGTCGGCCCTCGGCAACAAGGACTTGCAGGCGGGCATAAGCAACTGGTGGAATGGCGCTGGAACCGCCCCCGGATGGTCTCCAAATGAAGGCCCGCAAATTCCTGGGGCCAGTGACCCGTATTGGGGTCCGCAACAGCCCTCAACCGGGTTTGATTGGTAATCACCATGCCCAACTACGCTGACCCCAACATCGACTTCGGGCTGGAGCAGGAGCTTCTCATCAAGGCTCTGAAAGAGTCCGAGGCGCAACGTGCTTCACGCCTGCGCTCTGCCCCTGTCACCTCAGCAGGTCGCTTCCAGATCACGCCCGAGTCGTCCGCTGGCGGGCAGATCGCCGCCGGTCTGGATCGCATCGTAGGCAACATCACCAAGCCCCAAGTCGAGCAGAGCATGCGCGACCTGCGGGGTGAGGAGACACGCCGCTACGATGAACTGTCTCGCCAGATGAACGAGCCGGGAACAGTTGATTATGATGACCCGGAGTCGCTGGCTGCCGACAACACTCGCCGGATGGGTGTAGCTAGTGAGCTGAGCAAGTTGCCGATGGCGAAGCAGATGGCCCAGACCTATCTGACCAAGGGTGCCGGCTTCCCCGAGACCCTGGCACTGCTCAAGACCAAGCAGATTGAGGCTGGTCAGCAAAACGCTGCTCGTCTTCAAGAGTCCGCCCGGATTGCCCAAGAGCGTCAGGAATCCCGCGAACAACAAGCTGAGGCCAACCGTATCAACGCCCGGTTGATCGCTAGTGGCGCCCAAGGGCTTCAGCAGCAGCGCGTGGATATGGCTCGTGAGGCAGCGGATACCAAGAAGGGAGAAGTTCAGGACAAGAAGCAAAAGGCGTATGAGGCATCTATAAGCGCCCTGGCCCCCATCGAGGCCAGCTTGAGCGGGCTTCTCACGGCCCCCGATAGCAAGGGCAAGCGCACTATCACCCCCGAGTTGGAAGCCTACACTGGCAACTGGGATCAGTACATGCCTGAAGCTGCCCTCAAGCAATCCACGGTAGATGCCGGGGCGAAGTTGGGGGCGTTGAAGGATCAGATTACCATGATCAACTTGGCCCAGGCCAAGCAGGCGGTCGGTCAATCCTTCGGCTCCATGCAGGTCAAGGAGTGGGACAAGTTCGTCAATACCCTCTCCAGTCTTAACCGGAACCAGGGCAAGGAGCAACTGTCCCAATCCCTCAACTATATAAATGACTATATCACGAAGCACAAGGCTGAGCTTGAGACGGCTATGAAGGCTGGCAGCGGCGGCGGGGGTGGTAGTGACGTCAAGCGGCCTGCTGGAGTTGATCCTACTGCAACTGTGAAAGAGCGCAAGATGTTGAGTGATGGAAGTGTAGGAATCATTTGGTCTGATGGCTCAAGGACCAAGGAGCGGTAATGATCAACGAATGGGAAGATTCTGACGTATCTCCAAGCCCCATTACGCCGAAGCTGTTGGACGCCGTCAGGCACGTCGAGAGTCGGGGCAACCCCAAAGCTGTCTCCCCCGCAGGCGCTCGTGGCCCTTACCAGTTCATGCCGGGAACAGCCAAGCAGTATGGGCTTGCTGATCCTCATGATGAGCCGTCTGCACGACAGGCTGCGGAACGCTACTTGACTGATCTTACCAAGAAGTTTGGGGGAGATACGGACAAGGCGCTTCTGGCCTACAACTGGGGACCGGGAAATGTTGAGCGGCATCTGAAAACAGGTGGGCCGATGCCTGTTGAGGCCCAGCAGTATGTTGGAAAGGTACGGGCTGCTGAGGGCAGACCGCGTGCCCCCGTATCTGAGTGGTCCGATGATGACATCGCCCCCGCCCCCCGCCTTGCTGACCGGGCGAAGCAAGTTGCCGCTCCCTCCCTCAAGGACACGATGGCGGAGCAAACTAATCAGGACATCGGTACTGCCCTTAGTACAGGCATAGCCAATTCTGCTTCCAGGACGGTGCGTGCCCTCGGCACCACTCTCCTCCCCAAGTCGGCAGAGGAGTGGGTTGAAAAGAAGGGCTGGATGCCAACGGCTCGTGACATCGCCCTTCTCAGTCACGGTACCCAATCCTCCCCCACCGCCACCGGGGCGTCGATTGCTGGAGACATTGCTACAGAGATCCTCCCTGCCTCAAGAGCCATGAAGGGTGCAGCTACTTTCAAGCAAGCCCTCCCCCGAGCGGCTGCTTTGGGGGGAACTATCGGCGGGATGCGCGCTGAGGGTGACCTTGAGGACATCGCTACGGGCGCGGGACTCGGGGCGCTAGGGGGAGTAGCCGGGGAGGGCGCAGGGCGTCTCCTAGCGCGTGCGGTAACGCCTACGGTCGCTGCTACGGACGAGGCGAAGCGCCTAATGGCTCGGGGTATCTTCCCCACCCTCGGTGATGCCGCGGACAAGGGTACGGTCACAGGAAAGGTTCTCAAGTTCCTTGAGGGTCAAGCTGAGACGATGCCTGTTGCAGGTATGACTCAGCGGGCGGCGAAGGAGGGTGTACAAAGACAACTGCTTCAAGAAGCCGCTGGGATGGCAGTCCCTCCTGGGCGTACCCTTCCCCAAGGGACTCGCAACCAAATGCTTGATGAGCTTCAGAGGATGAATTCTCAGGAGTTCTCCAAGGCATTGGAGGGTACGTCTGTAAAGGCCACTCACCGTCTCAAGAGGATTGTTGACTCCTCCATCGACACCATGAAGGTGAAGCATGGGGTGTCCGATGATGTGGCAGATGACATCAAGCAGGAGATGAACAAGAAGTTCTGGGCGGGCGTCAGGGGCGGGGAAGCGTCAGGTCAGAACGTGTTCAACGCTACTGAGGACATGTTCAAGGGACTCAGCGCGGCCCAGGGTAGCACGGCTGCAAAACAGTTGGTTAATGAGGTTGCCCTTGGATTCAAGAACCATCTGAACAGTGTTGCACAGAAGCAAGGATTTGACCTTGAGGGCGTTCGCAAGTCTGCCGCGGTTGCCCATGCGCTTCGTGCGGCTGGGGGGTCTGAGGAGGGCATTACCGGTGCTCAATTGATGCATGGGGTCCGTAGTAACAACCGGGCTACCAACTCCGTTGATGCAACCTATGACCTCCAAAAGCTCGCTGAAGATGCTTCCAATTCTGTTACCCGCTCGCGTGGGGCGTTTGGCTCCCATAACCCCCTTCAGCTTGTTCGTAACGTTGTTGGGAATACAGTTGGAGCGGCTCCAATTTTGGCCTATGGCGGGGTGAACAACAGTAAATGGCTCAAGGAGCGATTGCTCAGAGACCCCAAGTATAGAGCTACAATTATCAAGGCGCTTCAAGCCCCATCCACCCTCGCAGGGACACATACGATGATTGACAAGGAGCAAGACAATGCCCCGTAATTCCCAAGGAGTATATTCACTCCCCGCCGGCAACCCGGTTGTCGACGGCACCCTGATCGAGACCACGTGGGCCAACCCCACTATGTCGGACATTGCGGCTGCCCTCACCGGGTCGCTCCCCCGCGACGGCAGCGCCGGCATGACCGGGCCGCTGATCCTGGCCCGTGACGGTGTGCTCAACCTGGAGGCGGTGACGGTCCAGCAGATGCAGTCGTCGCTTGGTGGGGCGGGCAACTTCCTGCCTGCCGGTACGGTCCAACTGTTCGCCATGAACATCATCCCGAGTGGGTGGTTGGAGTGTAACGGGGCAGCGATCAGCCGGGCCACCTACGCCCAACTGTTCAACACCATCGGCACGACCTACGGGGCAGGCGACGGCAGCATCACCTTCAACATCCCCGACATGCGCGGCCAGTTCGCTCGTGGATGGGACAACGGTAGGGGCGTCGATCCGGGTCGGGTACTTGGCTCGCAACAGGCACCCGCCAACCAGAACCACACCCACGTGGCGACCGTCACCAACCCGACGCACACCCACACGGTCAGTGACCCAGGACACACCCACTCCCTGAATGACCCTGGTCATAGTCACACCGCCACGGACTCGGGACACACTCACCTTGTCCCGATGAAGACGCTCACAAGCGACAACATCATCGGGGTGGGCACCAGCCTTTTCACTCCAGAAACCTTCGACCCGATGGAGACCGCAACCGAGCTTGGGTTTGCCAACATCACCGTGGGGACGCGGGGCACAGGCGTTGCTGTATTCGGCGCTGCTACCGGCATTGGTGTCGCGGCTGCTGCCCAGGCAACGACTGTCACCAACGCCGGTGAGGGGTCCGAGGCTCGCCCGACCAACCTGGCCATGGTGTATTGCATCAAGGTGTTTGGTGCCGTTCAGACAGATGGCCTTGGTACGATGGCCTTCCAGAATGCCGATGCTGTTGCCATCACCGCTGGCTCAGGGGTGTTCACCTCCCTCCAGTGCACGACTGCTCCGGTCAACCCCAACGACGTTGCCCGCCTGTCCGACATTGGCAACCAGTTGGCCGACATCTTCTCCAGCGACCCACAAGTGCTGTTGGTGGACAAGACCAACCCGACCAATCCGATCCTTCGCCCGCAGACCAACGTGCCGAACGGCATGGTGAAGTTGGACGCGGCTGGCTTCGTGCCCAACAGCGTCCTGACTGTCTCCGACCTGACCTTCATGGGTACGTGGGATGCGTTCCCCGGTCTGCTCCCCACAGGCACCTTTGCTACAGGCGACTACTACATCATCGACGTGGCTGGCACGCTGACCCTGGAGACCTCTGGCGGCTCGGCTGCGGTGCCCTGCAACATCGGCGACAGCATCATCTACAAGACGACCCCGGTTGCCGGCTGGTGGCATCAGCCCGCTGCGGTCGCGTCAAACCTCCCCGCCACGGCCATCAGCTTCGCTCCCGAGGGCACCATCATTGCCACCAACGTCCAGGCAGCCATCGCCGAACTGGACGGGGAAACACAGGCATCGCTGGCCCTCAAGTCGGACATCACGACAACCGTTACCCAGACCAGTATCATCGGCGCGGCGAACATTCCTGCCGGTCTGGTCACTGACCGCCCTGCTGTCCCGGCCAATGGTCAGTTTCGCTACAATAGCACGGATGGCGTGTTCGAGGGCTACACCCCGAACGGGTGGGGACAAGTCGGTGGGGGCCAGATGTACGGCACCGCCCAGGTCAAGGCCATCTTCTACAACAGCACCACTATCGGGGAGAACCTCACAGTGAAAACAGGCGAGAACGGCGGCAGCTTTGGCCCCGTCACGGTCAACAACGGCTTCACCGTCACGGTCGAAGCGGGCAGCGTTTGGAGCATTGTATGAGCACGAAAATCTCAGGTGACACCGGCATTGACGTTGCTCAACTGCGCCCCGCCGATGGCGACCCTGTGGCGATGACGATTGCCGCTGATGGCAAGGTGGCGTTTCCGCAGAACCCCGTTCCGGCATTTATCGCCACAGTCAATACGCAGGCCATTGCAGGGGGAGTTGTAACAATATTGACCTGCACGGAAACCTTCGACCCGCTGAACCAGTTTGCTGACAACAAATTTACTCCGCAGGTTGCAGGGCTGTATCAGGTCAATGCCAATTTGGCGAATAACATATCCGACAACTGGTGCGGGGCATACCTGTACAAAAACGGTGTTCAATTTGCTATCAATATCGTTCCCGGACTTCCTGCTCCACTTGGCGGCAGTGCGCGGCCTTGCATCTCACAACTGGTAAGCATGAATGGCACAACCGATTATCTGAATGTTGCCGGGTACAATTCCATCGACGGATTCTCAATTAACTCTGGACTGTTCAGTGCCGCACTTGTGAGGGCCGCATAATGTCGCTAATCAAAGCAATCAAGGCCCAACTGGGCCTCTCCGTCACCCCGGCCAACAACTTCACGCTGGACGCCTCTGCCAACAACGGTACGATGAAACTCGCCCGGAACAGCGGGCAGG
>Ga0209391_10000099_pt1 | contig 31281 bp, 28 predicted proteins | sample PPLLak3March2015_FD_187246 | JGI IMG/M metagenome (GOLD analysis project Ga0209391, IMG submission 187246) | Freshwater sediment microbial communities from Prairie Pothole Lake near Jamestown, North Dakota, USA - PPLs Lake P7 Core (1) Depth... | ecosystem: Environmental > Aquatic > Freshwater >...
AGGTGACCCTCGATGCGCGTGATCGGATCGACGACGACGCGCGTGCCCGAGTTGTCGAGCTGGAAGCCATTGGGGGTTGCGATACTCATTGCTCAGTTCTCCACTCGGTCAGCCGTGCCGCTTTTCGGATTCGGCGGGTGAATTGGGTTTCACCCTGGCCTGCCTCAGGGCGGTGAGGCCTGCGTGCGCCGCGATGCCGACGCCCACCACCGCCGCCGCCGTCGCGCCGATGCGGGTCGCATTCGTCTCCGCGCCGAACTGCGGGAAGGTCTCGAGCCGCTCGTAGAAGGGTCCGTTGTCCCAGAAGTCCGGCTCGGAGCAGCCGAGGCAGCCGTGGCCGGAGCCGATCGGGAAGGACACGCCCTCGTTCCAGCGCGTCGTCGAGCAGGCGTTGTAGGTCGTCGGCCCGCGGCAGCCCACCTTGTACAGGCAGTAGCCCTCGCGCGATCCGCGGTCGTCGAAGGTCTCGGCGAACTGGCCGGCGTCGAAGTGGCCGCGGCGGTAGCACTTGTCGTGCACGCGCTGGCTGTAGAACATCAGCGGACGGCCCTGGCGGTCGAGCGCAGGAAGCTGGCCGAAGGTGACGTAGTAGGTGATCACGCCGGTCATCACCTCGGCGATCGGCGGGCAGCCCGGCACCTTCACGATCGGCTTGTTCTTGATGACCTTGTGGATCGGGGTGGCCTGCGTGGGATTGGGCTTGGCGGCCTGCACGCAGCCCCACGAAGCGCACGAGCCCCAGGCGATGACGGCCGCCGCGTCTTCGCTCATGTGCTTGAGCTTGTTGACGAAGGGCTCGCCGCCCGGGATGCAGAACACGCCGTCGTCGCCGAGCGGCGGGTTGCCCTCGACCGCGAGGATGTACTGGCCCTTGAACTCGGTGCGGATCACCTCGAGGATCTCTTCCGCCTGATGGCCGGCCGCGGCCATGATCGTGTCGTCATAGTCCAGGGAGATCATCGACAGGATGACGTCCTTGGCGAGGGGGTGCGCCGAGCGGATGAAGCTCTCGGTGCAGCACGTGCACTCGAGTCCGTGCAGCCAGATGACCGGCACGCGCGGCTTGGTCTCCATCGCATGGGCAATCTTGCCGGCGAAGTGCGGCGCGAGCCCGAGTGAAGCCGCGCTCAGCGAGCAGAACTTCAGGAAGTTGCGCCGCGAGATACCCTGGCGGCGGATCAACTCGTAGAAAGTTTCTTGACGACCCATCTCGTGCTCCCGTTGGTTGTTGCAATCCGCCGGCGCGTCCGCGACACGTGGTTTCGATCGGATCGGCCGGCTGGCATCGTCAGGCGCGGGAGCGCATCGCCGGGTTAGCTGTGCGCGCCCACCCTCCTGGTCGGACACGCGGATGGTCCTTGTTGGGGCGCCGAAGCTTCAATCGTAGATCTACTTAAAGTCCGCAGTCGCGCGTTGCAGGTGTGCGCCACGCCGGTGTCGGGGCCGACGCCGGGCGGTGGCCTGCGGAAAACACTTATCGATCGATCAGTCGGCCTGGGATTCCGGCGAGCAGGCCGGGCACGGCTTGCGCGGCATCACGTGCGTCGCGGCGAGTCCATCGGGCTCGCCCCCGACCTCGATCACATGCAGGGGCTCGAGCGTCGCAGCGTCGTAGCGCACCACCCGGTCGCCCATGGTCGCCGCGACGTAGGCGGTGCGACCGTCCGCGGAGACGTGCAGTCCCACGGGCAGGGCGCTGCCACGGGCGATCTCGGCAAACGGCCGCTGCTCCGCCCCGGGCGCCAGCGGCACGTCCACCTTGCGCCGCCGGGTTTCCCGGCGGGTCGCGACGTCGAACTCCACGAGCTCGCTCGAGCCCGCGCAGGTGACCAGTGCCGTCCGGCCGTCGGGCGTGAGGGCGATGCGGATCGGGATGCCGGCCAGCGGCAGCCGCGCCGTCACCTCGAGCGAGGCCGTGTCCACGATCGCGAGGTGACCGTCGGCGCGAGCGGCGACCCACAGCTCGCCACCGTCGGGCGTCAGCGCCAGCGCCTCGGAGCCTGCGCCTGTGGCGATGTCGGCGAGCTTGCGGCCGGCCCCGAGATCGAGCGCCGTGGTTGTGCCCGAGCCGATGTTGGTGACGTAGGCGCGCTTTGCGTCCGCGCTCACGGCTACCATGTGCGACACGTCCTGGCCGGTCTCGATCGCGGTCACGATGCGCCCGCTGTCCGGCTCGATCACGAGCAGGTGCTTCGAGCCCTCGGTGGTGACCGCGATGCGGTCCGGGGCGAACCAGGCGACGCCGTGCGGCCGCGTGTGCGGGGCAAGCTCGATGCGCCGGATCTCGCGCGGCTGCTCGAGGTCCACGAGGCTGAGCGTCGAGCCCGGCTGCTCGCGCGTGCCGTAATTCGACACCACGGCCCGCCTCCCGTCCGGTGCCGCGCTGATCTCGTGGGGCGCGTGTCCGAGCCCGACCGTGGCGAGGCGCAGCCCGGAGCCCGGATCCACGAAGTCCATTGCGTCGTCGGTCTTGCGGACGACGAGCAGCGTCTCCGCAGGCGTCGGCATCGCGACGAGCGTGGCGACGAGCAGCAGCAGCGGCTTCCGGGCCTTCATGGAGGCGGTACCCCGGCATCCCAGAGGTCCTCGGGCAGGGGCAAGTCGGCGAGCAGGCCCGGCGCGAGCCGTGGGTTCGGCTCGATGCCCCGCAGTTCGAGCAGGCGCTCGAGCTGCCGGGCGTGCCGGGCCACGTGCGAGGTCGTGCGCTCCAGCACCGCGTGCAGCGGCTGCAAACCGTCGAAGGTGTCGAGCGCCGCGGGCAACCGGGACTGGTTGGCGCCCCACCAGACGGCCAGCGCCTGCGAAACGCTGCGGGCCAGGGCGGCGACGTCGGCCCCGCTCTGGACGTGTTTCGGCGGCTTGCGCTGGAAGTGCTCAACGCTGAGGCGGCCGCCGAGGGCGGCGTCGAGGAACGCCACCACGACCTGCGGGACGTGATAGGCGAGGTCCAGGTGCGTGCGCTCGCGGCCGGGCAGCTTCTCCTGCAGCGCCTCGGCAGGCAGCTGCTCGGCCAGCCGCGCGGTGCTGTCGAGCAGCGCGAGCAGGCGCGAGACGAGCACCGGGACGGCCATGGACTTGCTCATGCGCCCGTCATCCTAACGGTTCGCCCGCAGCTCGGTGAGGGCGCGCCGCTGCCGACCGGCGGGGTCGAAATTGGCGGGGTCGAGCCAGGCACGGAATGCCGCGTCGAGTGCCGGCCACTCCTTATCTACGACCGAATACCAGGCCGTGTCGCGGCTGCGCCCCTTGTAGACGATGGCCTGCCGGAAGATTCCCTCGAAGCGGAACCCCAGCCGCTCGGCCGCGCGGCGGGAGCCCGCGTTGAGCGAGTCGCACTTCCACTCGTAGCGCCGGTAGCCGAGGTCGAACGCGGTCTTCATCATCAGGTACATCGCCTCGGTGGCGACGGCGGTGCGCTGCATGAGCGGCGAGAACTGCAGGTGCCCCACCTCGACCGTGCCGTGGGCCGGGTCGATGCGCAGGTAGGAGCCGAGCCCGACGGCGCGCCCGCGGGTCGCGTCCACGAACGCGAAGAACAGGGGATCCTCGGACGGCTGCTTCGCCTCGAGCCACGACCGGTACTCGTCGAAGGACGCGAACGGGCCGGAGAAGAGGTAAGTCCACATGCGCCCTTCGCGGTCGAGCGAGTTGGCCTCGTGCAATTCGGCGGCATGCCGGGCGGGGTCGAGCGGCTCGACCCGGCAGTAGCGGCCGTGCATGACCGCGCGCGGCGGCCGCGGCCGCGGTGTCCACGCCGGCACCTCGGGTCCGATCGGCAGTCCCAGCTCGTTGACTCGTGGGGTCACGGCGGCGGCCTCAGGTGGTCGCAAACTGGAGCGAGGCGAGCCGGGCGTACAGCTCGTTGCCCTGCACCAGCTCGGCATGCGTGCCCTGCGCCACGATGCGCCCGTGATCCATGACTACGATGCGGTCGGCCTCCAGCACCGTGGCGAGACGGTGGGCAATGACGATGGTAGTGCGGCCTTGCATCAGGCGCTCGAGCGCCTCCTGCACCAGCCGCTCGCTCTCGGCGTCGAGCGCGCTCGTGGCCTCGTCGAGCAGCAGGATCGGCGGATCGCGCAGGATCGCCCGTGCGATGGCGATTCGTTGCCGCTGCCCGCCCGACAGCCGGGTGCCGCGCTCGCCGAGGAACGTCTCGTAGCCCTCCGGCAGCCTGCGCAGGAACTCGTCGGCCGCGGCGGCGCGAGCCGCCGCCTCGATCTCGGCATCGGTCGCGCCCGGCCGGCCGTAGCGGATGTTCTCGCGTGCGCTCGCCGCGAACAGCACCGTGTCCTGCGGCACGAGGCCGATGCGCTGCCGCACCGCCTGCGGATCGGCGTTCGCGATGTCCACGCCGTCGATGCGGATGCGCCCTGACTGCGGGTCGTAGAAGCGCAGCAGCAGCTGGAAGCTCGTGCTCTTGCCGGCGCCCGACGGTCCCACGAAGGCGACCGTCTCGCCCGGCCGCACCGCGAGGTCGAACTCGTCGAGCGCCGGCGTGTCCGGCCGCGACGGATAACGGAAGCTCACCTGCTCGAAGCGGATCTCGCCGCGTCCGGGCTCGGGCAGCGGCACGGGATCCGCGGGGGCGACGATGCGCGGCTCGGCGTGCTGCAGCTCGACCAGCCGCTCCATCGCGCCCGCTGCGCGCTGCACCTCGCCCCACATCTCGCTCAACGAAGCCGCGGCGACGCCGACGTAGACCGCATAGAGCAGGAACTGGCTGAGTTGGCCGCCGGTCATCGCACCGCGGATCACGTCGTGCGCGCCGATCCAGAGGACGGACGTGATGGCGCCGAAGATCAGCATCGTAGCGACCGCGGTCAGCGTCGAGCGCACACGGGTGCGCTTCACCGCCGCATCGAAGGAGTCCTCGACCGCCGCACCGTAGCGGTCGCTGTTCAGCGTCTCGAGCGTGAACGCCTGGACGGTCTGGATGGCGTTCAGCGTCTCGTCCGCGAGCCCGCTCGTGTCGGCGATGCGGTCCTGCGAGCTTCGCGAGAGCTTGCGCACACGCCGGCCCAGGATGATGAGCGGCGCAATCAGGAGCGGGATCATCACGACGATGATGGCGGTGAGCTTCAGGCTCGTGACCGCGAGCATGACGAGGCTGCCTGCCACCGAGATCAGCGATCGCAGCGTGATAGAGAGGTTCACGCCGACGATCGACTGCACGAGCGTGGTATCGGCGGTCAGCCGCGACAGCACCTCGCCGGTCCGCGTGACCTCGAAGAAGGCCGGGTCCATGCGGATGACGCGGTCGTACACGGCCTGGCGCAGGTCCGCGACCACCCGCTCGCCGAGCCAGGTAACCAGGTAGAACCGCAGGGCCGCGAACACGCCGAACACGGCGGCGGCGGCCAGGAAGGCGATGAAGTAGCGGTTGATGGTCTCGGGGCTGCCCGCCGCCACGCCCTCGTCGATCAGGTAGCGCAGCGCCACCGGCAGCGCCAGCATCGCCGCAGCCGCGACCAGCAGTGCGCCGAGCGCCAGCAGCATCGTGCCGACGTGCGGCCGCAGGAAGGGCAGCAGCGACCGCAGCGGCTTGAGTGAGCGGCCCTTGGGGCGGTCCGCCGGAACGGGATCGGTCATGGATGCCTCGGGATGCCGGGCGGCACTTTATCCCAGACGGGCTGGAGTAATGCAGGTGGCCCTGCGAACATCGCGCCGCCGTACCGGAGTCGAGAGCCCATGCGGAGCGTCGTCGCAAACGGAATCAAGCTGGAATACGAGTCGCTCGGGGACGAAGGCGCTCCCGCCATGCTCCTGGTCATGGGGCTGGGCATGCAGCTCGTGAGCTGGCCGGAGCCCTTCTGCCGGATGCTGGTCGAGCACGGCTTGCGCGTCGTTCGCTTCGACAACCGGGACTGCGGCCTGTCGCAGAAGATGGACCCGCTTGGGCGCCCGCACCTGCTGCGCACGATACTCCGGGCGCGCCTTGGCCTGCCCGCGCACGTTCCTTACGGCCTCGAGGACATGGCCCTCGACGCGACGGGCCTGCTGGACGCCCTCGGCATTCGGGCCGCGCACGTCGTGGGCGCTTCGATGGGCGGCATGATCGGCCAGCTGCTGGCGGCCCGGCACCCGCACCGCGTGCTGACGCTGACTTCGATCATGTCGTCGAGCGGGGCGCGCTACCTTCCCGAGGCGAAGGCGAGCGTGCGGCGGCAGCTGCTGCGGCGTCCTGCGGATCCGCAGGACGTCGACTGCGTGACGGACCACCTCGTGCGCATGTTCACGGTGATCGGCAGCCCGGCGTATCGCACGCCGCCCGACGAGCTGCGCGCTCGCATCCGCCGCTCGGTCGAGCGCAGCTATCACCCGGCGGGCGTGCTGCGGCAGATGACCGCGATCATCGCCGACGGGGATCGCAGCGCACGGCTGCGGAGCATCTCCTGCCCGACGCTGGTCATCCACGGCCGTGCCGATCCGCTGGTGCCGTTCGCCTGCGGCGTGGACACGGCGGTCAAGATTCCGAACAGCCGGCTCGTGGCGATCGACGGGTTCGGCCACGACTTTCCCGCGCAGTTGTTCGAGCGGCTGGCAGGCCTGATCGCGCACCACGCACAGGAGACGGGACCTGACGGCCGTCAGGTCCGGCGCTGATTGGCGTACATGCCGACGAAGACCGCGACGATCACCGCCACGTAGAACTGCCCGACGACGGCCTCGATCATGGCCGTCATGCGTGCCGCGTCGCTGCGCGGCAGGATGTCGCCGTAGCCGACGGTCGCGAGCGTGACCAGGCTGAAATACGTCATGTCGGTCTGAAGCAGGTGAGGCGGCCGGTCCGTCGCGGGGACCGGCAGGACGAAGCTCTCCGGGTTCCAGGTGAGCATCAGAAGGTAGATCTGCGCGAACATCAGCGCGACGACGAGGTAGGCCGCGACGGTCGCGAAGATCCCGTCGACGGTGAGACGCCTTTCCCGGAACACGAAGCGCAGCATGCCGGCCGCCAGTCCGGCGCAGAGCGGGACGAGCGACAGGGCGACCATCGATCGCGCGATGCGATGCGGGCCGATTATCTGTGGCACGACGGCCAGCAGCGAGCCGGCCAGCGACAGCACCCAGAGCCCGACCAGCGCGCTGCGGATGCGGCGCCACTGTGCGGGTTGGCCCACAGCGTGACCAGCACCGTGTTCAGCAGGAACACCTGCAGCAGCAGCTGGACGATCCAGCGGTTGTGCATCTGCGGGGACAGCAGCATCCATCCGCAGATGACCAGCGTGAGCTGCAGGAAACGCCACTCCGGGAGCGCTCCCTGCCGTGGCCCGATCACCGGAAGATGCCACGCTCGAGGATCGTGCCGTGTCCGATCGGGCGACCGATCGCGAGCCAGACGCTGTAGGACTCGGTGCTCGTCGCCCCGAAGCCGACCGTGAGCGGTCCGACCATGGTCCGTCCCGTCACGTACACGGAGCCGCCGTACATCGTGTCCTCCTCGATGCGGTCCAGACGCTCGTAGGTCTGCCCGGCCTGCAGGCGCAGGCCAGCGTACAGCGCCTGTCCGCGAATCGACATGATGTCCTTGATTTTCCAGAGATAGCTGCCGCTCGCAGTCCAGTATTCGTCGGAGCGGATCTCGCCGAGCTCGAAGCCCGGGAAGCTGCCGGGACCGCCGATGCGGAAGGTGCGATCGGCGGGCAGGTCGCTGTTCAGGTTGGATCCCCCGGCCATTGTCATCCAGATGACATCGTTGCGCACCGGCAGGGCCAGGCCGAGGCCGATCTCGAGGCGCTCCCAGTCCTTGTCCGCCCCCAGCGAATCCTCGCTGCGGAAATACTCCAGCGCGGCCGCGCCGCCGCGCGTGGCGTTGAACGGCGTGTCCCGGTTGTCGAAGGTGAACGACGCCGTCAAGCCCGCATCGTCACGCTCGACCTCCGGCAGCAGCGGCGTGCCGGTGTTCACGTCGACGTCGCGGCGCGTGTAGAGGTAGCCCACGCGCAGCTGCGAGCGGTTGCCGAGATTCATGCCCGCATCGAGGCTGCCGCCCACGTCGCTCAGGCGGTAGCGCGCGAGTCGCTCGCCATCGAGGAAGACGTATTCCCAGTTTCGGCTCCACGCCAGGCGCGGCTCGACGAAGTACCTCTGAGCGACATCGAGCGGCTGGTGCAGGCTGGTCGCCAGCAGGTTCTCGGATCCTAGCTGGACCTCGTTACGCCACTCCGCGCCGCGCGAATTGAGCCAGGTACGGTAGTGCTTGCCGTAAAGGGCGAACGCGATGTCGCCACCCTCGGAGGCGTACATGCCGAGATCGAACTTGAGGTAATCGGGCCCGATGCGCTTCTCGCGCGGCATCCAGACCAGCGTCGGGTTCGCCGGATCACCCTCCAGGCGGTACTCGATCGAGTCGAAGTCCTTCAGCGCGGACATGCGCTGCGCTTCCTCGCTGATCTTTGCGGTGTCCACGGTGTCGCCGGCACGCACCCGGGCCTGCTGCTCGAGATACTCCGGATTGACCCGCTCGAGGCCCTCGTAGCGAACGCCCGCGAGACGGGTCTCGATGTCCTGGGAGGCGGTCACCTGCCGGCGCCAGGCCAGGTACTCCTGTTCCGGCAACGCCAGGGCCGACAGCCGGTCGGCCGCGGCGCGGGCGGCCGCCTCGCCGAGCGGGATGGTCTCCGGCACGCGCTCGAAGTCCGCCGTGCCGATGTCGCCCATGAACACGTCGATGCGGACGTCCCGTTCGGTCAATGTCTGCAGCTGCAATGTCTCGTTCGCCTGCAGCATCACGTCCATGCTGCGGCTCATGAGCTGCGTGGCCGACTGCAGCTTCTCTCGTTGCGCCGGCGGTTCCACCAGGTTGACCACGATGACCACGTCCGCGCACAGCTCGCGGGCCACGTCGACGGGGATGTTCCGCACCATGCCGCCGTCCGCGAGGATGTGCTCGTCGGTGATCACGGGCGCAAAGGCGCCCGGGATGGCCATGCTGGCGCGCATCGCGGTGGCGAGGTCGCCCTGGTCGATCACCACCATCTCGCCCGTGACCATGTCCGTCGCGACCGCGCGGAACGGGATCGGCAGGCGGTCGAAACTCGACTGCGTGCGCGCCTGCGCGACGTAGCTGCGCAGCAGGTCCTCGATGCCGCTGGTGTTCACGAGGCCGCCCGGAACCACGACCCGCTTGTCCTTGAGCCCCAGTTCGACGTCGTTGCTGTAGGTGACGCCGGCGCGCTTCTGCTCGATCGGCTCGAGGTCGCGCTGGCCGAGGCCGCCCACCACGGACGCCCATTCGATGCCGAGCAGGAATTCCTGCAGCTCGGCCGCAGGGATGCCCGAGGCGTAACCCGCCCCGACCAGCGCGCCCATGCTGGTGCCGGCGATGCAGGCCACGGGCACCCGCAGTTCCTCGAGTACTTTGAGGACGCCCACGTGCGCGCCGCCCTTGGCGCCGCCGCCGGCGAGGACGAGGCCGATGCGGGGTCGACCGGACGCCTGGCCTGCGGCGGGCACGCTGACGGATGGCTGGGCAGCGGGCTGGGCGGCGGGCGGCGAGTCCTGCGCCATCGCGATCGCGGGGAGGGTACAGGCTGCGACGAGCGCGACCGTCGCAATCCGTGTGCGGCGAATCCGTAGTCGAACGGGGGACATCGAAGACTCCTCGGGCGCCGTGGGTCGGCGGCTCACAGACGGGGGAGGGGGGAATTCGGCGGGGTTCCGGTGCCGTCGAGGATAGGGGTCGGCTGCGCTATCCTCAACGGCCGCCACCCCTTCACCCGATCCCGGAGATCCACCATGCGCGATTATCGCAAGTTCTACATCGACGGTGCGTGGGTCGAGCCGCTCCAGCCGAAGCCGCTCGACGTCGTCAATCCGGCGACCGAGGGAGTGGCGGGGGTCATCTCGCTCGGTAGTCGTGACGATGTGGACCGCGCGGTGGCGGCCGCCCAGCGAGCCTTCGAGACCTGGTCGCGCAGTTCCCGTGAGGAACGCATGGCGCTGCTCGGGCGGATCACCGAGGTTTACAAGCGCCGCATGGACGACATGGCGCAGGCGATCAGTGAGGAGATGGGCGCACCGCTCGCGACCGTCGCCCGGCCGCAGCAGGCGCCGTCCGGTCTCGGCCACTTCAAGGTGGCGCTCGGCGTGCTGAAGGACTTCGAGTTCGAGAAGATGCAGGGCACCACGAAGATCGTGCGCGAGCCGGTCGGCGTGTGCGGGCTCATCACGCCGTGGAACTGGCCGGCGAACCAGATCGCCTGCAAGGTGGCGCCGGCGCTCGCCTGCGGCTGCACCATGGTGCTCAAGCCCTCTGAGATCGCACCGCTTTCGGGCCACGTCATGGCGGAGATCCTGCACGAGGCCGGCGTGCCGGCCGGGGTGTTCAACCTCGTCGACGGCGATGGCCCCACGGTCGGCGCGGCGCTCGCCTCGCACCCGGGCATCGACATGGTGTCGTTCACCGGCTCGACCCGCGCCGGCATCCTGGTGGACAAGGCGGCCGCCGACACGGTCAAGAAGGTGGCGCTCGAACTCGGCGGCAAGTCGCCGAACATCTTCCTCGAGGGCGCGCCGCTCGAGCAGGCCGTGGGCCACGGCGTCATGGTGATGATGAACAACACGGGCCAGAGCTGTAACGCGCCCTCGCGCATGCTGGTGCCGCGCAGGCACCTCGCCGAGGTCGAGGCCATCGCCGCGGCCGTGGCCTCCACCGTGGTGGTGGGCGATCCCGGCAACGACAAGACGGGCATGGGACCGCAGTCCAGCGAGATGCAGTGGCGCAAGGTGCAGGGCCTGATCGAGAAGGGCATCGAGGAAGGCGCGAAACTTGTGTGTGGTGGTCCCGGTCGTCCCGAGGGTCTCGCCCGCGGCTTCTATACGAAGCCCACGATCTTCAGCAACGTCACCAACGACATGACCATCGCCCGCGAGGAGATCTTCGGGCCGGTGCTGTGCATCCTGCCGTACGACACCGAGGAAGAGGCGATCCGCATCGCCAACGACACGCCCTACGGACTCTCGGCCTACGTGTTCGGCGACACGCACGAGCACGCCGCGCGGGTCGGCTCGCGCATCCGCGCGGGCAACGTGCACCTGAACGGCGCGGGCCTCGACGTCTGCGGCTCGTTCGGCGGCTACAAGCAATCGGGCCTCGGGCGCGAGTGGGGCGCGTTCGGCTTCGAGGAGTTTCTCGAGGTGAAGTCGGTGTTCGGTGCGGATCCCAACCGATGAGGCGCCCCCCGAGGTTCCTGGGCATCGCGGCGACGGTCGCCGTGTGCGCGGTCGCGACGGCGGTCGCGGCGGCCGATCTGCCGACCATTCGAGTCCTCGCGACCGGCGGCACGATCGCCGGCGCGCAGGCGAGCGCGACGGACTACGGCTACAAGTCCGGCGCCTACGACGTGAACTCGCTGCTGAGCGCGGTCCCGAACCTCGACAAGCTCGCGGTGATCACCGGCGAGCAGGTGGCGAACATCGGCAGCCAGGACATGAACGACGAGGTCTGGTTGAAACTCGCCAGGCGCGTCAACGCCGCGCTGGCGGAGCCCGGCACCGACGGCGTCCTGATCACCCACGGCACGGACACGCTCGAGGAGACGAGCTATTTCCTGAACCTCGTCACCAGCAGCACCAAGCCGGTGGTGATGGTGGGCTCCATGCGGCCCGTAACCGCCATCAGCGCGGACGGCCCCGGCAACATCTACAACGGCGTGGCCGTCGTGACCCATCCGGATGCCAGGGGCAAGGGTACGCTCGTCGTGCTGAACGACGAGATCCACTATGCCCGCAACGTCGTGAAGACCAATACGACCTCCGTGCAGACCTTCGTCAGCATCAACCGCGGCCCGGCCGGGGTGGTGAACACCGGCAAGATCCAGTGGTTCGAGCCCATGGACCGGAAGGTCGGTCCGGCCACGGGTTTCTCGATCGACGCGCTCGACAAGCTGCCGCGCGTGGACGTGATCTACGCGCACGCCAACATGAGTGCGGACCTGATCGACGCGGCGATCAAGAACGGCGCGAAGGGCCTCGTGATCGCGGGCGTGGGCGACGGCAACATGACCACGCCGGCGCTCGACGTGCTCACCAAGGCCGCGAAGGCCGGCGTCGTCGTCGTTCGCAGCACCCGGCTGCCGTCCGGCATCACGCTGCGCAACAACGAGATCAACGACGACGACAAGGGCTTCGTCGCCTCGGGCGAGCTGAACCCGGCCAAGTCGCGCGTGCTGCTGCAGCTCGCGCTGACGAAGACGAAGAACCCGCTGACGATCCAGAAGATGTTCTACGAATATTGACTGGGAGCGCAGAACACGAGGCGCAGACCGGCACCGTGTTGCCGCACGATCGTCGGTCTCAGCGGCGCATGCCTCCACCACCGCGCGGCATCGGCCTCGGCGCCGGTCGCGGCGAGGGGCGGCTCGTGGGTCGGGTGGAGGTCGCCGGTCGCGGCGGAGCGGTGGTCGGCCGTGCAGAGGGCCGTGTGGACGGACCGCCGACATCCGCGGGCAGCGTCGTCGGCCGGCCACCGCCGTTGGGCTTGTTCGGCCGCTCCGGGCGGTTACCGGGCGGGACGACCACGACCGGCGGATAGGGCTGGTAGTAGCCGCCGTACCAGTCGGGTCCGTAGTAGCCACCGTAGCCGTAGCTCACGCCGACGCTGGTCGAGACGCCACCGTTGCTGTAGCCGTCGCTGCTGGCACATCCCGACAGCCCGAGCGTCGCCACGGTCATCGCGCAGGCGAGCGCGCTCAGCACAACGTTTCGTCCATGGCGCGCGTTCATCGCGACGCCTCCGGGTCCGGCAGTTGTGCAATGCCGACGGGCGCGCCCGTGGGATCGGCGACGATGGCGACGGTCGCGCGTTTCATGCTGACGGGCTCGCGCAGGACCTTGCCCCCGGCGGCGCGCGCCTTCTCGACCGCGGCCTTCGCGTCCACGACGCGCACGTACGGCAGCCACGTGGTCGAGAGACGCTCGTCCTCCTTGTGCATGATGCCCGCCCGGACGAAGCCGCCGGAGGCGAGGTGCACGCCCTGGCGTGGGTTGTCATCCGCCAGCGCCAGCACCTCGTAGCCGATCACCGCGCCATAGAACTTCGCGGCGCGCTCCACGTCCGCCGTCCACAGGTCGAGCCAGACCCACTCGTTCGGGTCGGCGAAGTAGTCGGCGGGGTCGCCGTGCTTCGAGCGGACGACGCCGAACAGCGCGCCCTCCGGATCCTGGAAGACGGCCGTCTCGCCGCGCTCGCCGAGCATCACCGGCGCATACACGACCTTGCCGCCACCGTCGGTCACGGCCTTCGCCGCAGCCGACACGTCGGTCACGGACGCGAGTGCCACCCAGCGCGCCGTGGGCACCTCGTCCTTCAGCGCGCGCTGGTCGAACACCATGCCGCCGATCGGCAGGCCGTCCGCGAGCACCAGCGTGTAGGTCTCGAGGTCGTTCTCCCCGCCGTAGGTCTCGAAAGTCCAGCCGAACACCTTGGCGTAGAAATCTGCGGCGAGCGCGACGTCGGCGGTGACGAGGTCGGCCCAGATCCAGCGGCCGGGCGTGTGCTGGCCCGTGGGCGGATCGACGATGGGCGGCCAGAAGCGGTCCGCGGCTTCGGCCGCGAGCGCGGCGCTGCCGAGCGCCGCGATGGCACAGGCGGCAAGGAGGATTCGACCGAGGTCGGGCATGTCGATCTCACGAAGTGATGCGATGGCGCGGATGGTAGCACCGCCCTCGCCATGCCCCGTGGTCCCGCGGCCTCGTCCAGCCCTGCTCAGGTGGCCGCGACCGGCGGGCGTCGGCCCGCCCAGGGGTGCGCGGCTTCGAGTTCGTAGGCGAGCTCGAGCAGCGTGCGCTCGTCGCCGGCCTTCGCCGCGAAGTGGCTGCCGATCGGCAGGCCGGCCCTGGACCAGTGAAGCGGCACCGACATGGCCGGCGTGCCCGCTCCGTTCTGTATCGGTGTGAAGCCCACGTAGCCGGTGGCGCGCTCGAAGTGCGTCTCGAACGGCAGGTCGGGCGCCAGCTCGCCGATGCGAAACGGTGTCCGCGTCGCGACCGGCGTCAGCAGGACGTCATGGCTCTCGTGGAACGACGCGCACGCGGCCGAGGTGGAACGGATCATCGCCACAGCCGCCTCGAAGCCGTCGCGCCGCGCGCGGTAGTAGTCGCGCAGGCCCAGCGTCCAGGGCTCGAGGTCGGCGTCGGTGAGCGGGCGGCCGAGCCGCTTCTCGAGGCCGTCGGCGATCATCGCAGCGCCCGAGGACCAGTACAGCATGAAGGCCGCCATCAGCTCGCGCTTCGGCAGGGGCAGTGGCGCCAGCTCCACGCGGTGCCCGAGCGCCTCGCACTTGCGGGCCGTGTCCTGGATCGCGGTGCGCACCTCGGGGTCGAGCGCATTGCCCGCCAGCGGCTCGACGTCGAGCGCGATGCGAAGGCGACGCGAGGACGGCGCACCGACGAGACCCATCGGCTCGAACACCCGGTCCGCGGCCGTGCGCTCCGTGAAGGCGAGCCAGTGCGCGCTGTCGCGGACGCTGATCGAAACGGCATGGCTGCTCGCGATCTCCACCGGCCCGGTGGGGCGGCCCAGCGGCACGGTCCGTCCGCGCGAGGGCTTGAGTCCGAAGAGTCCGCAGCAGGACGCCGGGACGCGGATCGAACCGCCGCCGTCGGTGGCGTGCGCGATCGGCACGACGCGCGCGGCCACGAGCGCCGCGGCGCCGCCCGAGGAGCCGCCGGGGCTGTAGTCGAGGTTCCAGGGATTGCGCGTGGGTCCGTGCAGCAGCGGTTCGGTCGAGCCCGTGAGGCCGAACTCCGGCGTGCTGCTCTTGCCGAGGAACACGAGGCCCGCCCGTTCGAGTGCATCCACGTAAGGCCCCTGTGCCGTGGCGGGCGCCAGCCCGAACGAACGCGAGCCGGAGCGCGTCGGCAGGCCGCGCAGGTCGTCGAGGTCCTTGACGAAGCTCGGCACACCGGCGAAGGGACCGGCCGGCGTCGCAGTAGCGCGCGCGCGTGCCCGCTCGAAGTCCTCGGTGACGATGGCGTTGAGCCTGGGCTCGAGCGCCTGCGCCCGGGCGATGGCGGCCTCGACGGCCTCCCCGACCCCGAGCTGTCCCGACCGGATGGCCGCGGCGGTGGCAACGCCGTCGAGATCGGCAAGCGGGCCGGGCAGGGCGGGCGTGGCCGGCCGGGCCGGACTGCGCGCGCAGCCGGCGACGAGGCTGATCGCGGGCAGGGCGAGTGCGGCATGCAGGACGTCGCGCCTCGAAACGTGTTGCTTCATCGGTCCCCCCGGTGTGTCCTCATATTCGATTTCCGGGTCGCGCGGACGCCGGATTGGTAAACCTATTCGCCTCTGGACAAGAACACCAGTTTGCGGGTGTCATGGGCGGCCACTCACTCTGGTTGCCACGAGAGTCCCGCCGTGACCGACTACCGCTCCCCCTGGATGGACGACGACCTGGAACTGTTCCGCGACGCGGCGCGCCGCTTCGTCGAGAATGAGATCGTGCCCAACGACGCGCGCTGGCGCGAGCAGCACCACGTGGACCGCGACATCTGGAACAAGGCGGGCGAGGTGGGGCTGCTGTGCACCGACATCCCGGCCGAATACGGCGGGCTCGGCGGCGACGCGCGGCACGAGGCGGTGGTGGTCGAGGAGGTGGGCCGTCGCGGCATCACGAGCTTCGGCCACTCGGTGCACAGCATCCTGGCGCACTACGTGCTCAATTACGGCTCCGAGGCGCAGAAGCAGGACTGGCTGCCGCGCATGGCGAGTGGCGAGCTGGTGGGTGCGATCGCCATGACCGAGCCGGGCGCGGGTTCCGACTTGCAGGCCGTGAAGACGCGCGCCGTGCGCGACGGCGATCACTACGTGCTGAACGGCGCCAAGACCTTCATCTCGAACGGCCTGCACGCGGGACTCGTGGGTGTCGTGGCGAAGACCGACCCCACCAAGGGCGCCAAGGGAATCTCCATCGTCATGGCCGAGACGGAGGACCTGCCCGGCTACCGGGTGGGCCGCGTGCTCGACAAGATCGGGCAGAACGGCTGGGACACCGCCGAGATGTTCTTCGACGACTGCCGCGTGCCGGCCGACTGCCTGCTCGGGCCCGCCGAGGGCCAGGGCTTCGTCCAGCTGATGCGCGACCTGCCCTACGAGCGGGCGCTACTCGCGCTCGGCGGCGTGGCGGCAATGGAGTACGCGCTGCAGCTCACCGTCGACTACACCCGCAGCCGCAAGGCCTTCGGACAGGCACTGCTCGAGATGCAGAACACGCGCTTCAAGCTCGCCGAGGTCAAGACCCAGGTGCAGGTGGCGCGGGTGTTCATCGACGACTGCATCCAGAAGCTGAAGGAAGGCAAGCTCGACACCGTCACCGCGTCCATGGCCAAGCTGTGGATCACCAACGCGCAGTGCCGGGTGATGGACGAGTGCCTGCAGCTCTTCGGCGGCTACGGCTACATGCGCGAGTACCCGATCTCGCAGCTCTACACGGACTCGCGGGTACAGCGCATCTACGGCGGCGCCGACGAGATCATGAAGGAGATCGTGGCGAGGTCGCTGTGAGCGGGCCGCTCGAGGGCGTACGCATCGTCGAGCTCGCGGGCATCGGGCCCGGCCCTTTCTGCGGAATGCTGCTCGCCGACCTCGGTGCCGACGTGGTGCTGGTGGACCGCAAGGGCGGTTCGCTGCCCTTCGGGGCCCAGCCGAAGTACGACATCACGCGCCGCGGCAAGCGATCGATCGCCCTCGACCTCAAGCAGCCCGGGGCGGCCGAGGTGGTACTGCGGCTGCTCGAGGGCGCGGACGCATTGCTCGAGGGTTTCCGCCCGGGCGTGATGGAGCGGCTCGGCCTCGGACCCGAGGTGTGCCTCGCGCGCAATTCGCGGCTCGTGTACGGGCGGCTCACCGGCTGGGGCCAGTCGGGGCCGCTCGCGCAGGCAGCGGGGCACGACCTCAACTACGTGGCACTGAGCGGTCTCCTGTATCACGGCGGGCACCGCGACTCCGCTCCATCGATTCCTCCGACGGTGGTGGGCGACATCGGCGGCGGCGCGATGTTCATGGCGCTCGGCCTCGTGAGCGGCATCCTGAACGCGCGCGCGACCGGGCAGGGCCAGGTGATCGACGCTGCGATCACCGACGGCTGCGCGGTCATGAGCACGCTGGTGCAGGGGCTGCGCGCGCAGCGCCTGTGGACCGACCGGCGCCAGGCCAACGCGCTCGACGGCGGCGCGCACTGGTACGACACCTACGAATGCGCCGACGGCGGCTGGATCTCGGTCGGAGCGCTCGAGCCGCAGTTCTACCGCCTGCTGCTCGAGAAGTGCGGGCTCGCCGGCGAGGGTCTCGAGCAGGCGCAGTTCGACGTGGCGAACTGGCCGAAGCACAAGGAGCGGTTCGCCGCGCTGTTCCGAACGAAGTCGCGTGCCGAGTGGTGCGCGCTGCTCGAGGGCACCGACGTGTGCTTCGCGCCCGTGCTCAACCTCGCCGAGGCCGCGGAACACCCGCACAACCGCGCGCGCGGGGCCTACGTCGCGATCGGCGGCGTTACGCAGCCGGCGCCGGCACCGCGCTTCGGCGCGACGCCGGCCGAGGTGCGCGCTCCGCCCGCAGCCGTCGGCCAGCACTCGGAAGATCTGCTGCGTGCCGCGGGCTACGGGGACGATTCAATCGCCGCTCTGGCGGGCGCCGGCATCGTGTAGCGGCTCACGCGACCGGCATCACGACGAATTCGCCCTCCAGCACGCCGACCCGCTGACCCGCGCACTCGAGCGTCGTCGTCACGTGGACGCGGGCCGGTCGGCCCTTGCCCAGCGTCGCGACCGCCTTGGCCCACGCCGCGGCCTCGGGCGGCGCGGACGTCGCCGTGAAGTCGCCGGTGATCGGCCGCTCGTAGGACATCTTGTTGCGGCGGATGACGATGCGTCCGGCCCGCTGTTCCGCCCGCATGCGCACGTACAACGCGCACCACGCCGCCAGGATGGCGACCGCCGAAGCGCTGCCGCCGAACACCGTGTCGCGGTGGTTGATGTTCGGCGCCAGCGGCGCGAACAGTTCGACGCCGTCGGCGGTCGCCGAGCGCACCTCGACGGCCATCGCCCGCGACAACGGGATGCGCTGGTGAAGGTAGCTCTGGAGGTCGTTCGGAGTCATGCAGGGATCCGGCTCATCTGGGGCTATGGCCGTTGCAAGCGTAGAATCGGCCGCACTGGGCCGCAAGGCGGTCCGCCCGGTTCGCGACAGAACTCTCAGGGGGCGCCATGACAGACTCGATCCTCGCTGCCATCCAGCAGCATCCGTTCAGCCAGGGGCTCACGCCCGAGCATTGCGCGACGCTCGCGAGCCTCGGGTCTCGCGTGACCTACGGCAAGGAAGAAATCATCTTCGCCGAGGGCGACGAACGGCACGAATTCTTCTTCCTGGTGAAGGGCCGGGTCGCGCTCGAGATGCTCGCACAGGGCAAGGCGCTGCGCGTGCACACGCTCGAGCCGGGCGACGAGCTCGGCTGGTCATCTGTGCTCTCGGGGCGCGGCAAGTTCTACCAGGCGCGGGCGCTCGAGCCCGTGGAGGCGATCCGCTTCGACGGCTACGAGCTGCTCGAGCGCTGCCGTGCCGACACGGGCTTCGGCTACAAGATCATGCACCGGCTGGTGGGCGTGGTGTCCGAGCGACTGCAGGCCGCACGGATGCAGGTGCTCGACATGTACTCGCCGATCGCGAGGAAGGCCGGCGCCTGAGCCGGCGGCTGCGGCCGCTGCGGGCGTCGTGCCGCGGTTGCTACGGGCGCGCCCGGAAATATGCGCGCCCTCTGCAACCCCGGCCCGACGCCGGACACCACGCGCCTGAGCGACCCGGCTATCGCCGGCTCGCACGGCGCACGAAGCGCCCACCGGACTCAGCGTGGCGTTCTGCGCACGCATGGACCGCGCAGTGCCCACGCGTGCCCACCGCCCCGAACGCTGGATCCAGTTGACGTTACTTGCGCCGTGCGAGTGGCCGGCTCGGCGGCCACTCGCCCAGGCGCCGCGTGTCCAGCGTCGGGAAAGGATTCGCAGAGGCCCGCATGCAGCGGGCCGGCGCGAGTCCTTTCCCGACGCTGGCACCACGCCGAGTAGAGCCTCAGCGGTCGCGCGACGGCAGGCGGTACATCCACACCGCCAGCGTCACGCCGAAGGCGGCGAGCGCGGCCTGCAGCCACGCCGGGCGCACGAAGAACACGATCGACACGCCGAGTGTGACGCTCATCATCGCGATGGCGGTGATCTTGGCCCGGTAGGGAATGCTCCGGTGCGCGTACCACTCGTGGATCATCGGCCCGAAGTGCCGGTGTGCGAGCAGCCACTCGTGGAACGGCCGGTAGCTGCGCGCGAAGCAGCCGGCGGCCAGCAGCACGAGCGGGGTCGTGGGCAGCACGGGCAGGAAGATCCCGGCGAGCCCCAAGCCGAGCGCCGTGATCCCCGCGACGAAGAACAGCGCGCGCACCACGGGCGAGCCGTGCAATTGATCCTGCCGACCCGGCTCCGTCACCCGGCGCGGCTCCTCGCCTGCAGCTGCTCGAAGGCCGCGAGCAGGCCCGTGACGAACGTCCCCGGACGCGGCACCGCCGCGAGCGCGGTCATCACGCCGAACTCGAGCGAGCCCGCGTAGCTCTCCACCGTGACATTCAGGCCGAGCCCGTGGCCGACGATCGACAGCGGCCAGTGGTGAACGACGCGGGCGCCCGCGAGGTACATCGGCCGTGCCGGACCGTGGAGGTTCGACACCACGAGATTCACGACCCTCGGCACGCGATTCGCAACCGACGGGCGCCCGTACACGGACGTGAGGCCGTGCAGCAGCCACGGCATGCCGATGGTCGGGAAGTCCATCGGCACCAGCGACTTCGTTCGCGACACGTTCGCTTTCGCCGCGTGAGTCGCGTCGCGGATGGCCCGCAGACGCCGCACGGGATCGGCGATGTCGGTCGCGAGGTCCACCCGCGCGATCGTGGCCTGCGTCGTGAGCTCGACCTTGCCGGGCCCGTGCAGCGACACCGGCATGGCGGCCACCAGCGGCTGTTTCGGAACGCCGCCGTGGCGGCCAAGGTAACGGCGCAGCGCTCCCGCACAGACCGACAGCACGACGTCGTTGACGGTCGCTTCGTGTGCGGCGGCGATCTCCCGCACCGCCGCCAGCGGGATCGAGGCCGAGGCAAAGCCGCGCCCGGCGTCGATCGCGACGTTGAGCGGCGTCTGGGGTCCGAATCCGGGACGGCGTCGCGCCGTGCCGGGAACTCCGGTGTCGCGTGAGTGTGCCAGCGCCTTCGCCATGGCCGGCAGGTTCCGGGCGAGCTTCCAGTACTGTTCGAGGTCGTGGCGCAGGCCGTCCGCAATCACCTGGCCCGCCCACGGGTGCTCGGCGCGCTTGCGAGCCGCCGCGGCGGGAGCCCTGCGGCGCGGGCGGCGAGTGAGGTCGAACAGCGTGCGCATCAGTTCGACGCCGGCCTCGCCGTCCACGACCGCGTGGTGGATGTTCGTGTAGAAGCCGACGCGCCCGTCCTGCCGGCCCTCGATGACGGACACCGTCCACAACGGGTACGCGCGGTCGAGCGGCACGGAGTGCAGCTGGCCGACGCAGGCCTCGAACTGCGCGTGCGTGCCCGGCGCGGGCAAGGTCACGTGGCGCAGGTGGTAGTCGAGATCGACCTGCGGCACCTGCACCCAGACCGGGTTCGCCATCCCGAGCGGGAACTCGTGCAGCTTGCGGCTCAGCACCGGCGCCAGGGGCAGGCGCTGCTCGTAGATGCGGCGCACGTTGCGCATGAAGCTGCCACGGTGGCCGGGCGGCAGCTCGAGCAGGCTCAGCGAGCCGACGTGCATCGGCATGGCCGGCGTTTCGAGGTGCAGGAACGCACCGTCGATCCCGCTCAGGAACTTCATCTGCTTCGTTTCCCCGCGTTGCAGCCGCCACGACGGCGCCGCCCGAGCGGGCATCCTAGCCGCCGGGGTGGGCGGGGTCATTCAATCCTTGTGGTAATGTCGGAAGAGCAATTTCCGTGCCGCACATGACACGTCCGACGACCACTGCTGGCCCGCCGCCCATGCTCCACACCGCGCTCGAGCTGCGGGCGCCGTTCGAGCTGGCGCTGCTCGGGCCGGCCCTGCCGCTGCTGCTGCGCGCGCCGCGCGGCGACGGCCATCCGGTGCTGCTGGTGCCGGGGTTCCTGAGCAGCGAGCTGCCGCTCGCCGCGATGCGGGCGTACCTGCAGAACCGCGGCTACGCGGTCGAGACCTGGGGCTTCGGCCGCAACCTCGGCCTGCAGCGCAAGCACGTCGCGGCGCTGGAGCAGAAGGTCCGCTTCCTGCACCACAAGCACCGGCGCAAGGTGAGCCTCGTCGGATGGAGCCTCGGCGGCGCGTTCGCGCTGTACCTGGCGCACCACGCGCCGGAGTGCGTGCGCAGCATCATCACGCTGGGCAGCCCGGTCACGGTCGGCCCGGAGGGCAGCCAGTCGCCGCCCGCGGTGCACGCGCTGTACCGCCTCGTGGCGCATCCGCTCGGGTCGGCGGCGCACGCGATGCAGCCGCGCGTACGGCAGCTGCGTGCGCGGCCACCCGTGCCGATGAGTTGCCTCTATTCAGCGACCGACGGCGTCGTGCCGGTGCACCAGGCGACGTTCGACGGCGACCCGGCGTTGCACGAGAACATCCGCGTGCCCGGCAGCCACTGCGGGCTCGGCTTCAATCCGTGGGTGCTCCGGATCGTCGCGGACCGCCTCGCGCAGCCCGAGGGCCGCTGGCAGCCGTTCAAAGGCGGTCGATCAGCCAGCCCGGGAACAGCATGAGCAGCACGGCCGGCACGAGGCAGAGCAGGCTCGCCATCACGACGTGACGCCGCGGCGAGCCGCGGGCGGCGCCGGGCTCTTCCTCGGCCATGAACATGTACTGGATCACGCGCAGGTAGAAGTACAGGCCGAGGTAGCTCGCCACCAGGCCCGCGACCGCGTAGGTCGTGTAGCCCGCCGCCAGCACGTTCTTGAACACCAGGAACTTCGCCACGAAGCCGGGCAGCGGCGGCAGGCCGGCGAGCGACAGCATCGCGGTCGCGATCATGATCGCGGCGAACGGCCGGCGCCGGTACAGGCCCTTGAGCGCGTCGAGCCGGTCCTGCCGCTCGTCGTCTGCACCGCGTGGCAGGGCCGCGAAGACGAGCACGTTCATCAGGCCATAGGCCAGCAGGTAGAAGACGATCGCCTCCCAGCGACCGCGACCGTCGCCCAGGAGCGCGTAGAACAGGTACCCCGCGTGCGCGATCGACGAGTAGGCGATCATGCGGCGGACGCTCGCCTGGCGGATGGCCGCGAGGTTGCCCCAGGCCATCGAGATCAGCGGCAGGATCGCGAGCAGCCCCACGACCGGCGCAAGGACCGGCGTCGTGCCGAAGACCCGCAGGGCGGCCAGCAGCACGCCGGCCTTGATGATCGTCGCCATGTAGGCCGTGACCGGCGCGCTCGCTCCCTCGTAGGCGTCCGGCGCCCAGGCGTGGAAGGGCACGATGGCGGCCTTGAGGAACAGCGCGGCGGTGATCAGCGCGACCCCCGCCAAGGCGAGCGTGTCGTTCGAGCCGAGCGCCCAGGAGAAGGCGACGATCTGCAGCGAGCCGCTCCACCCGTACAGGAAGGAAATGCCCAGCAGCAGCGTCGCGGTCGCGGCACCGCCGAGCACGAGGTACTTGAGGGCGGCCTCGGCGCTCTGCGCCCGCAGCATGCCGAGCACCACCAGCGCGTACACGGGCAGGGACATGATCTCGATGCCGAGGAACAGCGTCGCGAAGCTGTCGGAGGAGATCACGAGGCAGGCGCCGTACAGCGAGGCGAGCACCAGCGTGTAGTAGGGCGTCTCGGCGAAGTCGTCGCGCGAGATCAGCAGCACCGGCAGGGCGAGGGCGAGCAGGACGGCCTTGGGCAGCGACGTCGCGGGACCCACCGAGAAGTGGTGCAGGAACGGTGCGCCGGTGAAGCCGGTCGCATACAGCCACAGCGCAGCCACGGCGGCGGCCGCCACGAACAGCACCGCGAACCCGAAGCCGTCGCGCGAGCGGCCGCTCTTGATCTCGAGGCCCAGGATCGCGAGCATGCCGAGCAGCAGCAGGTGCTCGGGCAGCATCGAGGTGAGGATCAGGGACCAGTTCATGGCGCGGCCTCCGGCACGCGGCTCGCGAGCACGCGCTGCTGGTAGTCACGGGCCGCGAGCTCGGTCTTGGCGAGCGGCCCCTGCGGGAACAGGCCGAGCGCGAAGATGGCCACCACGAACGCGACCAGGATGGCCTTCTCGCGTGCCACGAGGTCGGTGAACGGCTGGTGTGGGGCCTTCACCTCGCCGAACAGCAGCCGCTGCGCGAGCCACAGCATGTAGAGCGCGCCCAGCACCACGCCGGCGACGGCGCTCACCGCCACCACGAGCGGCAGGGAATCGCCGGCCAGGTACGGCGGCCAGGCGGCATTGAACGCGCCGAGCAGCACCATGAACTCGCCGGTGAAGCCGCTGGTGGTCGGCAGGCCGATCGAGGCCAGCGTCATGATCATGAAGAACACCGAGTACACGGGCAGCAGCTTCGCGAGTCCGCCATAGTGCGCCAGTTCACGCGTGTGGCAGCGCTCGTAGATCATGCCGACCATGGTGAACAGGCCACCCGCCACGAGCCCGTGGCTGACCATCTGGATGATCGCGCCCTGGATGCCGACGAGGTCGAGGCTCACGAGTCCCAGCATCACGTAGCCGAGGTGGCTGATGGACGAGTAGGCGATGATCTTCTTGATGTCGGTCTGCACCAGCGCGAGGCAGGCGCCGTAGATGATGCTTACCACCGACAGGATCATGAGCGCCGGCAGGAACGCCCGCGTCGCGTCCGGGAACAGCGGGAAGCCGAGCTTCATGAAGCCGTAGGTGCCCATCTTCAGGAGCACGCCCGCCAGGATCACCGAGCCCGCGGTGGGCGCCTCGACGTGGGCGTCGGGCAACCACGTGTGCAGGGGCACCATCGGCACCTTGATCGCGAACGAGAGCGCGAATGCCCCGAGCAGCCACGACTGCGCGCCGAGCGGCAGCGGGTAGCGGCCGAGGTCCTCGAAGGCGAAGGACATCGACCCCGTGACCTGCGACTGGGAGTAGACGAGGTAGATCACGGCGGCCAGCATCAGGATGCTGCCGAACGCGGTGTACAGCACGAACTTGAGCGTGGCGTAGATGCGCCGCTCGCCGCCCCAGATGCCGATGATCAGGAACATCGGGATCAGCATCGCTTCCCAGAACACGTAGAACAGGAACAGGTCCTGCGCGACGAAGGTGCCGAGCATCGCGAACTGGATGAAGAACACCATCGCGTAGAAGAGCTTCACCTGCTTCTGCACGGCGGTGAATGCACCGGCCACCACCAGCGGCCCGAGGAAGGCCGTGAGCGCGACGAGCAGCACGTTCAGGCCGTCGAGGCCGATGTGGTAGTGCACGCCCCAGTCCCGGATCCAGGGCAGGCGCGTCTCGAACTGCAGCCCCGCCACGGCGCCGTCGAAGCGCCGGTACAGCCAGGCGGCGAGCGCGAGCTGCAGCAGCATCAGGGCGAGCGAGAAGCCGCGGACCGCGCGGTCGGTGCCGTGCGGCGCGAGCAGCAGGGCCACCATGCCGAGCACCGGCAGCCAGAGCACGAGATTGAGCACGGTGGACTCAGCCATTGCGCCACATCCAGGCGAGCGATACCACGAGCCCCAGCACCACGAGCAGCACGTAGGTCTGCAGGTTGCCGGTCTCGACGCGGCTCAGGCGCCCGGCCGCGCGTTGCGCGGTCGCGGCGAGGCCGTGCAGGGAGCCGTCGATGAGCGCCTTGTCGCCCAGGCCCAGGAACACCCGTTCCGAGACCCAGTGCAGCGGCCGGCCGAGGACCGCCTCGTACAGTTCATCCACGTAGTACTTGCCCGAAAGCAGGCGGTGCGCGCCGGCGAAGCGCTGCTTGAGCCGATCGGGGCGCGCGAGGCCTCGCCCGTAGACGAACCAGGCCAGCCCGAGGCCGGCGAAAGCGACGGCAATCGCGACGAAGATCAGCGGCGTCTTGAGGTGGTGCAGCGACTCGATCTCGGCCGGCATCGGCATCACCGGCTCGAGGAAGTGGTACACGTGGAAGAACCCGCCGACGGCCGACAGCACCGCGAGCACGATCAGCACGCCGGTCATCGAGAACGGCGACTCGTGCACGTGGTGCTCGGTCTCGTGGTCCATGCGCGAGGGCGTGAGGAACGTGAGCCACAGCAGCCGGAACATGTAGAACGAGGTGAGCAGCGCCGAGAACGAGCCGAGCGCCCACAGCACCGGCGAGCCGCCGGACTCGCTCGCGAGCGCGAACCAGAGGATCTCGTCCTTCGAGAAGAAGCCGGCCAGGGGCGGGATGCCCGCAATGGCCGCCGTGGCGACCGCGAACGTCGCGAACGTGACCGGGATCTTCCGGGCGAGCCCGCCCATCTTGCGGATGTCCTGCTCGCCCGACATCGCGTGGATCACGCTGCCCGCGCCGAGGAACAGGCAGGCCTTGAAGAACGCGTGCGTGTAGACGTGGAACACGGCCACGCCGTAGGCGCCGACGCCGAGGGCGAGGAACATGAGGCCGAGCTGCGAGACCGTCGAGTAGGCCAGCACCTTCTTGATGTCGGTCTGCACCACGGCGATGGTCGCGGCGAAGAACGCCGTGGCGAGGCCGATCACGGCGATCACCTGCGAGGCCTCCGGCGCCTGCATGTACAGGCCGTTGAGGCGCGCCACGAGGTACACGCCGGCAGTCACCATCGTGGCCGCGTGGATCAGTGCGGAGACGGGCGTCGGGCCGGCCATCGCGTCGGGCAACCACACGTGCAGCGGGATCTGCGCCGACTTGCCCGTGGCGCCGATGAAGAGCAGCAGCCCCACGAGGCTCGCCGACACTGCAGGGGCCACAGGTCCGGTGAAGGCCGCGTTCACGGCGTCGAAGTCGAGCGTGCCGAGCGCGTGGTAGATCAGGAACATGCCGAGCAGGAAGCCCGCGTCGCCGATCCGGTTGGTGATGAAGGCCTTCTTGCCGGCCTGGGCCTTGGCCGGGTCCTCGAACCAGAAGCCGATCAGGAGGTAGGAGGCGAGGCCCACGCCCTCCCAGCCGACGAAGCACACCAGCAGCGACCGGCCGAGCACCAGCAGCAGCATGAAGAACAGGAACAGGTTGAGGTACGAGAAGTAGCGCGCGTAGCTCGCGTCGTCCTTCATGTAGCCCGTCGAGTAGATGTGGATCAACGAGCCCACGCCGGTCACGATCAGGGTCATGAGCGCGCTGAGGCGGTCGAAGTAGAAGGCGATGTCGAAGGAGAAGTCGCCGACCACTGCCCACGTGTAGGCCGTCTCGACCAGCGCGGCGCCCTCCGCCCCGTTCAACTGCATGAAGGCGCGGACGGTGGCGAGGAACGCGAGGATCGGCAGGCCGCAGCCCACCACGCTAACGAAGCCCTTGCCGAGCCGCGGGCCCGCGAGCCCGTTCAGCAGGAAGCCCGCGAGCGGCAGCAGCACGATGAGCGTGAGCAGGTTCATCCTCAGCCCTTGAGCTCCGAGTAGGCCCCGACGTCGAGCGAGCGCTTCTGTCGGGACAGCAGCAGCACGATCGGGATGGCGATGGCGATCTCGGCCGCGGCGACCACGAACACCAGGAAGACGAGGACTGCGCCGGCCAGCGTCGCGCTGTGCGCGGCGAAGGCGACGAGGCTCAGGATCACCCCGTTCAGCATCAGCTCCATGCACATGAGCATGACGAGCGCGTTGCGCCGGACCATCACGCCCACGAAGCCGAGGCTGAACAGCGTGACCGAGAGCGCGAGCAGCAGCTGCGTCCTATCCATCGCCCCTCCGTCCGGTGCGGATCACGGCGATCGCGGCGACCACGGCGGCGAGCAGCAGCACGGAGGTGAGCTCGAAGTGCAGCCAGTAGCGCTCGAGGAACTCGACCGAGAACGACCCGACCTCGAACGATGCCGGCGGACGCCCTGGATGGTACTGGGCCAGTTCCGCGGCGCTCACGATGCGCCCGCCCGCCACGGCGGCGCCGAGCGCGATGGCGAGCAGGCCGGCGAGCGCCACCGAGGGCACGACGGCGCGCCCGTAGCGCTCGAGGAAGGACGGGTCGCGCAGGTCGAGCAGCATGATGACGTACACCATGAAGACCATCACCGCGCCGACGTAGATCAGCACCTGGAAGACCGCGATCACGTGCACGCCGAGGATCGCGTAGATGCCGGCCAGCGAGATCATCGACCCGATCAGGGCGAGCGCGACGCGCATCGGGTGCCGCGCCACCAGCATCAGCACCCCGCCCGCGAGCGAAGCGGCCGCGAAGAAGTACAGCAGCATGGACTCGAGGTTCATGGCGCGTCCCCGGGCGGGCTGCGGTCGGCGACGGGATAGGGCTTGGCGACGTCCTGCCGCGGCTGCCAGTTGAGGAGCTCTTCCTGCGTGAGCCACATGCGGCCGCGGTCGAAGCCGGGCAGTGCCGGGGTCTCCTTCAGCATGCGGATCGCGTCCTCGGGGCAGGCCTCGACGCAGAAGCCGCAGAACACGCAGCGCGAGTAGTCGATCTCGAAGCGCGACGGGTACTTGGGGTGCGCGGCGTCGTCCGGGTCGAAGGCGGCGTCGATCTCGATGCACTGCGCCGGGCAGACCGTGGCGCACATGTTGCACGCGATGCACTGCGGGCGGCCGTCGGGACGCTGCGTGAGGATGTGCTTGCCGCGGTTGTGGGCGGCGTAGTCGGCACGGATCTCCTCCGGGTAGTAGGCGGTGAGGGCGCCCTTGCGGCCTGTCATCCACTTCCACATGTTGGCGAGGAATACGCCGCCGGTGATCCTGAGGCCCCTCACCACCTCGAAGAAGTACGCGCGCTCCCACCAGCCCATCTCGGGCTTGTTCCAGTAGCGCTTGCGGACGTAGGACCTGCGGGGGCTCATCCGGGGAACCTCAGGCGAGCGCCCAGACCGCGACCGCGGTCACGACGAGGTTGGCGACGGCGAGCGGCAGCAGGAACCGCCACGCGAAGGTGAGCAGCTGGTCCCAGCGGAAGCGCGGCAGCGTCCAGCGCACCAGGATCTGGAAGCTGCAGAGCAAGAGGACCTTGGCGAGGAAGGTGAGCAGCTGGATGACCACCACCCAGCCGTGGCTGATCGCGATGAAGTGCCCGCCCGGCAGCACGAAGCCCGCATCCGTCATCCACGGCAGGTTGTAACCGCCGAGGAACAGCGTGGCGAACAACGCGCCGATGATCGCGATCTCGATGAACTCCGAGAGCATGAACATGCCCTGCTTCATCGCGCTGTATTCGGTGAAGTAGCCGGAGATCAGCTCGGACTCGGCCTCGGGCAGGTCGAAGGGAATGCGTTTGTTCTCGGCGATGGCGGCGACCAGAAACAGGATCGCGGCGAACGGCTGGTAGACGATGCCCCAGGCCGGCAGGAAACCGAGCACGGTGCCCGACTGCTGCTCGACGATCGAGACGAGGTCCACGGTGCCGAAGATCAGGATCAGACCGAGCACCGTGAGTCCCATCACCAGCTCGTAGGAGATGAGCTGCGAACCCGCCCGCAGGGCGCCGAGCAGCGAGAACTTGTTGGCCGACGACCAGCCCGCGAGCATGGCGCCGATGATCGAGATGCCGGCGAAGGCGAACACCACCAGCAGCCCGGCGTCGAGCGGCGCGATCTGCATCGGGTAGGTGCGGCCGCCGAACCAGTCCGCCAGCGAGGGGAACAGCAGGCCGGGATCGAGCGTGCCGCCGAACGGGATCACGGCGAACACCAGCATCACCGGGGCGAAGGCCAGCCACGGCCCGAGCGCGTAGGCGAGCCGGTCGTAGGCGTCGGGCTTGAAGTCTTCCTTCAGGAGCAGCTTGAGGCCGTCAGCCATGCCGTGGAACAGGCCCCACCACACCAGCTTCACCTGCGTGAACGGGATGCGGAGGTAGGCGCGGTTGGCGCCGATGCGGTCCGACATGATCGCGGCCTGCTTGCGCTCCACCCAGGTGAGCACGGCGCCGAAGGTGAGCAGCACCGCGAACGCATAGGCGATGTAGACGAGGCTGATCGCGAGGTCGGGGCTCATGGGTGTCCCCGCGCCGGCGCCGCGAGCGCCTTGAACACGGCCTCGGCGTCGAGGACCGACGCCGCCTTCGGGAAGCAGGGCTCGAACGCGCTCACGACGCCCTGGAAATTGGTGTAGTGCCCGGCGCGCTCGGTCTGGATGCTGGTGGGCAGGAATACGTCCGCGTGGCCGTTCTCGGGCTGCAGGTACGAATTGAGAAAGATGATCTTCGCCTGCGGCGGGATGCGCGCGAAGTCGCAGCCCTCGCCCCAGACCAGCACGAGGTCGGTGCCGTCGTGGTAGGCGGGCTCGCCCTCGTCGAAGAGCTCGCGCGCCCTGGCGGTGTTCGGGTTCTTGTCGGGGCGGATGAGCAAGTCGTCCTCGAGCCGCTCGCCTTCCTCGGGCGCCCAGTCGCGCTTCACGAACGAGTGGAACACCTCGCCGAGGTAACGCTTGAACGCCTCGAGCTCCTCGTTCGAGCCCCAGTTCGACACCAGCGCGACCGGGTGGCGCGCCGCGCCGATCAGGCGGCGCGCGGCGTCGAGCGCCTCGGCCGTCGGCACGGGCCGGCCCTTCAACATCGGCTCGTCGGCGCGCGCTCGCTCGAAGATGCGCGCGAGGTCGCGGCCCTTGTTGCAGATCCACGGGCCGTTGACGGTGGGGTTCTCGAGCGGCGTGATGCGGGCGATGCTGGTGTTCTGCCGCTGGTCGAGCGACTTCACGAACCACTCGGGCTTGCGGTGCCAGACCTGGATCGTGCAGCCGCGCTCGCAGCCCGGGCACACCGAGGGCGTGGGCTCGAGGTACCACACCCGCGACTTGTGCAGGAACTGCCGCGACAGCAGCGCGCCGACCGGGCAGAGGTCGATGATGTTGTCGGAGTATGGGTCCTCGGCGAGCGGGCGGTCCTCGACCGGGCGGATGTTCGACACGTCGCCGCGGCGCTCGACGCCGAGCGCCATCGACTTCGACACCTCGTGCGTGAAGCGCGTGCAGCGCAGGCACAGGATGCAGCGCTCATTGTCGAGCAGGATGCGGTTCGACAGGTTGTAGAACTTGGTCGAGCGCACCTTCTTGTCGCGCGAGAGCGAGGCGTCGCCGTTGTAGGTGTAGTGGTAGTCCTGCAGCGTGCACTCGCCGGCCTTGTCGCAGATGCCGCAGTCCACCGGGTGGTTCAGCGTGATGAACTGCAGGATCGCCTTGCGGTGCTCCTTGACGTCCTTCGATTCGGTGAACACCTTCATCCCGGCGTTGACCGGCATGTTGCAGGCGATGTCGAGCCCGCGGCCCTCGACCTCGACGAGGCACATGCGGCAGTTGCCCACCACCGAGAGCTGCGGGTGCCAGCAGAAATACGGCACGAAGATGCCGTGCTCGCGCGCCACCTGCAGGACCGTCTGGTCCTCGCGCGCCTCGATGGCCTGCCCGTTTATGAAGATCTCAGGCATTCCAGGTTCCCGTCGAAACGCGAGCGCTTGTGCTCGATGTAGTACTCGAACTCGTCGCGGAACTTGTCGAGGATGCCGGTGCAGGCGTAGCCCGCCGCGTCCCCGAGGCCGCAGATGGTGGTGCCGTCGTTGAACTTCGAGATGTAGTACAGGCGCTCGATGTCCTCCGGCCGGCCCTCGCCCGCGACGATGCGGTCGATGATGCGGTGCATCCAGCCCGTGCCGTGGCGGCAGGGCGTGCACTGGCCGCAGGACTCGTGGTGGTAGAAGCGCAGGATGACCTGCATCAGGCTCACCATGCAGGTGCCCTCGGCGATCACGATCATGCCGCCGGAGCCGAGCGTGGAGCCCGCGTCCCAGAGCGACTCGTGCGAGAGCACGAGGTCCTTGATGTCGGCGCCGGTGAGCACCTTGGAGGATACGCCGCCCGGCACCACGCACTTGATCGCGCGGCCGCCCTGGATGCCGCCGCAGTCCTCGTCCAGAAACTTCATCCACGGGTAGCCGAGCTCGACTTCGTACACGCCCGGGCGGTTCACGTGCCCGGAGACCGAGAAGAGGCGCGTGCCCGGGCTCTTGGCCGTTCCCACCTCTTTGAAGGCCGCGGCGCCGTGCGTGATGATCCAGGCAATGTTCGACAGCGACTCGACGTTGTTGACGACGGTCGGCCGCTGGTAGAGCCCCTTCACGGTCAACCGCGGCGGGCGGTTGCGCGGGTAGCCCTTCTTGCCTTCGAGGGACGCGATGAGGCCTGATGCCTCGCCGGCGACGTACGCGCCGGCGC
>Ga0209391_10000100_pt1 | contig 31111 bp, 16 predicted proteins | sample PPLLak3March2015_FD_187246 | JGI IMG/M metagenome (GOLD analysis project Ga0209391, IMG submission 187246) | Freshwater sediment microbial communities from Prairie Pothole Lake near Jamestown, North Dakota, USA - PPLs Lake P7 Core (1) Depth... | ecosystem: Environmental > Aquatic > Freshwater >...
AAGCCGGTAATGCCCTGGCCGATTTACTTCTGGGAAATGTTAATCCATCCGGGAAATTGCCATGGACCCTTCCCAAAAACTTAATGGATTCCCCGGCTCATGCGACTTTGAGTTTTCCCGGGGCGGAATCGGTTACTTATAAAGAGGGCATTTTAGTGGGTTACCGCTGGTTCGACGCAAAAAATATTGAACCTTTATACCCCTTTGGGTATGGCTTGTCTTATACAAGTTTTGATTTTTCTGATCTAAAAACAGACAAACAGAACTATGGGCAGGAAGAAAGTATTGAAGTGTCATTTTCAATCAAAAATACCGGAATAACTGACGGGAAAGAAGTTGCCCAACTGTACGTCTCTCATCCGGGGTCAACTGTTGAAAAGGCAGACAAGGAATTAAAGGCCTATAAAAAAGTATTTGTACAAAGTGGGGCAACAGTAAACGCAACGATCGGTTTACCCGCAAAGGAACTGGCATATTATAATGACATAAAAAAAGAATGGACAGTTGAGCCGGGTGTTTACATAATTAAAATAGGTAAATCCTCAAGAGAAATAGTATCTGAAATTTCAATTGAAATAAAATAAGATGAAAAAGATCAGTGTTAAAATTATTGTCATCGTCGTAACGCTTTTTATTCAAATGGGACTTTTCGCTTGCAGCAGCGACTCCTCAGAAGAAGAAATTGAAATTCCCAAAACACTTAGTGCCAGCACGGCAAAAATAGATTTTCAAAGTGATTCAGGCAGTTATGATTTAGTTGTTAATACCAACGCTGACACGTGGACCGGCAGCAGTTCAGGGGCGAGCTGGATCAACTTAAATCCGGCAAACGGAAATTCAGGAAGCACTGCGGTTAAAGTGAGTGCCACTGAAAATCCGGACAGAACGGGACGCACGGCAACGATTACCCTCACTGCTAATGGTGCCGCTCCGGTAAAATTATCGGTTACTCAGGCCGGGTATTTGGCACCCGGCGGAGGATTGTATCCCAATTACAACACAAATCCCCTGCCACCTGATGCAACCGGCATGGGTAGTACAGCTTCAGAACTCGCTTCAAAAATAAGTCTGGGCTGGAATATTGGAAACAGCCTGGAAGCAACAGGTAGTGAAACGGCCTGGGGAAACCCAAAAGTCAGCAAAGCATTGATTGATCTGGTAAAGCAAAATGGATTTAATGCCATTCGAATACCCTGTTCCTGGAATCAGTATATGTCAAACAGTACGAAGGCAGAAATTAAAACCGAATGGCTGAACAGGGTAAAAGAAGTGATTCAATATTGTATTGACAATGATATGTATGTTCTCATTAACATCCACTGGGATGGTGGTTGGCTTGAAAATAATGTGACTGAGGCCAAAAAAGATGAAAACAATGCCAAACAGAAGGCGTTTTGGGAGCAGATCGCTACGCATTTTCGCAATTATGACGAGCATTTGATGTTTGCAAGTGCCAATGAGCCCAATGTTGAAAATGCAATGCAAATGGCTGTTTTAACATCTTACCACCAAACATTTATCGATGCCGTCCGGTCAACGGGAGGCAGAAATGCCTATCGCACTTTGGTGATCCAGGGACCCTCTACTGATATTGAAAAAACGAATACCCTGATGACAACTTTGCCTTTGGATCCGGCTGCCAACAGGATGATGGTTGAGGTACATTATTATACCCCCTGGCAATTCTGTGGAATGGAAAAAGATGAAAGTTGGGGTAAAATGTTCTATTATTGGGGTGCAGATTATCACTCGGCCACGGATCCTTCCCGCAATGCAACCTGGGGAGAGGAGCAAGATCTGAACAGGTTTTTTGTTTTGATGAAAAACCAGTTTACCGCAAGAGGAATTCCGGTTGTGCTGGGAGAATTTAGCGCTACAAGGCGATCTGCATTAACCGGAGATGCTTTAACACTCCATTTGGCCTCAAGAGCGTATTTTTTAAAATACACTGTAAAACAGGCAAAAGCGAATGGGTTGCTGCCATTTTATTGGGATAATGGAGGATTAGATAACTTTGCTTCGGGTATCTTCAACAGAAAAAATAATACAGTATCTGATAGTCAGGCCCTGGACGCCTTGTTGGAAGGATTAAAATAAATCTTCATTACCTTTATGCAAAGAAAGGTTGATACATTTTTGTCATCATAAATCAGGTTAAAACGTTCAAATGAAAAAACAATTCTCACTGCTAATTTTGTTCGCCCTGCTAACTGTGGTCATAAGGTCACAAACCGGTTCCCGGTTCTTTCCAAAAGAAGATCTGATGTCTCTGGGCATATATTATTATCCGGAACACTGGGATAAAAGTGAATGGGAACGCGATATTAAAAATATTGCAGACATCGGTTTTGAATTTATCCATATTGCTGAATTTGCCTGGGTGGATTTGGAACCGGAGGAGGGCGTGTACACCTTTGAATGGCTGGATGAGGTCGTCCGGCTCGCCGGAAAGTACCGGTTAAAAGTTATTATGGGAACACCAACGGCGATCACGCCGGTCTGGATGGGGATCAAAACCCCTGAAATCTATCTGATGAATTCAAATTACCTGCGCGCAGAACATGGTACAAGGGCTCAATCCTCTCTTAGCAATCCGATCTACAGAAGTTATTCTGAAAAGATCATCAGAAAATTAGGGGAACGATATGGCAATAATCCTACAGTTACGGGCTGGCAACTCGACAACGAGCCTGAAGCCAAGGAGGATTACAGTCCGGGTTCACAGCATGCTTTCAGATCATGGCTGGAAAAGAAATACCAAAGCATAGATGCCTTAAATATGGCCTGGGGAGCAGCATTCTGGAGCCAGACCTACAGCGATTTTGACCAGATCAAAATTCCAAACGCAAACCTGGTTGGCTGGTGGGGAACGAATCCGCATGCCTTGCTCGATTTTAAGCGTTATGCTTCCGATACCCAGGCAGATTTTTTGGATTTTCAGGTTTCAATCCTCCGACCCTTGATATCAAAAAACCAGTTTATCACAACAAATTATACGGCTACCACACAAGCCGCCGATCCGCGAAGGACAAAAAAACTGGATTTTAATTCTTTTACTTCCTACCCGAATAAAGGAAATCCTAATCTGGGAGACAAAGGATTCCGCCTGGGCGATCCCAGGGAGCTCTCCTATGCCTTTGGGTTTTTTAAACTTCAGAACAACATTTCAGGCGTCATGGAGCTCCAGCCAGGGTTTGTTAACTGGGGAGCCATCAATCCTTTGTTGCAGCCCGGTACATTGCGTATGTGGTTGTATCATTGTTTCGGTGCCGACCTTTCCTTCGCCTGTTCTTACCGTTACCGTCAGATAAATTACAGTGCTGAACAGTATCACGGTGGTATTACAAAACTGGATGGGATCACACTGTCCCAGGGAGGAAAAGAGTACCAGCAGGTGATTCAGGAGATGAAAGTATTTCGTAAGGCCTATAATCCTCAGGCCATACTGCCCGCAGAACTGGCCGGAAGAAAAACAGCGATTCTCTGGAACTACGATAATCTGTGGAGCATGGACCGGCAGGGACAGACCAACCAGTGGAATACGCGTTCGTTTTTTCAAAAATACCTCGAAATTGCCAGATCCTTTGGTGCACCGGCAGACATCATTTATGAAGATGATGAATTGAAGGATTATAAAGTGGTTATTGCCCCGGCTTTTGAATTGGTGGATGATGATCTGATCGCTAAATGGAAGCGTTACGTTATGGAGGGTGGAAATTTGGTTTTAACTGTCAGGACCGGAGTAAAAGACCGGAACGGCCATATTTTCAGGTCGGGCTGGGGAGGAAAGATCTATCCTTTAATTGATGCGGCTATTGATGATTTTGACCATTTATTGCCTCAGGATAAGGGAACTATAAATGCATTTGGTAAGGAATATTATTGGAATAACTGGGCAGATCTGTTACAGGCCAATAAAGCAGAGAATGTGTTGGCCACATATACCGATCAGTTTTATGCTGGTAAAAGTGCTGTAGTACGCAACAAAATGGGTAAGGGTACGGTAACCTATATCGGTGTTGATACGGATGAGGGAAAACTGGAAAAGGATGTGCTGAGAATGATATACCAGCAAGCAAATATCAGCACAGAAGATTATCCGGAAGGCGTTTATGTGCAATGGACCAAAGGTTTCTGGGTTGCTGTAAATTACTCTTCTGAGGATTACCGGTTAGAAATTCCCGAAAATTCAAAAATATTAACAGGTACCCATATTGTAAAACCCGGAGGTGTGACGGTTTTTCAAAAATAAAAATGGCGAATATTGTTCTGATCAATGCGTATTATGAATCTATTTAGGAATTTGTTTTTTGCTTTGATCGCTATGGCCGCATGCACCGGTAAAGCGCAAAATACAGTTTCAGATCTGCCAAAACGCGACCGGATAATTTGGTATAAATCACCTGCAGAAAACTGGGATAATGCCCTGCCCGTAGGTAACGGCCGACTGGGAGCCATGGTCTTTGGTGACCCTGTGAACGAACGAATACAACTGAATGAGGATTCTTTGTGGCCCGGAGGACCGGAATGGGGGAAGGCAAAAGGAACACCAAAAGACCTGAAAGAGATCAGAGATCTCATGAAAACCGGAAATGTTCATCTGGCCGACAGTTTGCTGGTTGAACGCTTCTCTTATAAATGGATCACCATGTCGCACCAGACCATGGGAGATTTGTTTATAAGCTATGATAAAAAAATGGTTGAGGACTATACCCGAAAACTCAATATGAGCACGGCGGTAGTTACTTCAAATTATAAAGCAAATGGATACGAGGTTTCTCAAGAAGTTTTTTCATCTGCTGCTGATGAAGTTCTGGTAATTAAAATCAGCACAACGAATCCGGAAGGCCTGAATTACAAATTGAAATTGAGCAGACCTGAAGACAAAGGCCACCCAACTGTGCTTGTTTCAACTCCGGCCAATAATATGATTAAAATGTCAGGAATGGTCACCCAATACGGCGGAGTGGTAAATTCGATCCCGGTAGTTATTGACCATGGCGTGAGATTTGAAACACTTTTGCAGGTGCAAAACAGTTCAGGCACGGTGAGGGCTGTAGATGGAGGACTTTCATTGGAAAAAGTGAAAGATGCCACCATTTATATCGTATGTAATACTTCTTTTTACACTGAGAATTATCAGGAAAAAAACCGGCAAACCCTTCAAAAAATCAATACACTAACTTATGAAGCAATTTTAAACAGGCATATTGCTGATTATCAAAATTACTTTAACCGGGCTTCAATTGATCTGGGACATCATGAGTTGGATTCATTACCAACCAACGAACGCCTGGCCCTGGTTCAAAAAGGTAAAGAAGATGTTGATTTGGCCGCAAAATTGTTCGATTACGGGCGCTATCTCCTAATTTCAAGTTCAAGACCCAATACCAATCCGGCCAATCTGCAGGGTATCTGGAATGAGCACATCGAAGCACCCTGGAATGCCGATTATCACCTGAATATCAATCTTCAGATGAACTACTGGCCGGCTGATATAACAAATCTCAGCGATTGCCATTTACCGCTGTTTGATTTTACCGACCGGTTAATTGAAAGAGGTCGTGTACTGGCAAAAGAGCAATATGGTATGAATGGGACTGTGATCCACCACGCAACGGATCTCTGGGCTTCACCCTGGATGCAGGCTGCCAAACCTTACTGGGGTTCATGGATTCACGGCGGTGGCTGGCTTGCCCGGCATTATTGGGAATATTATTGTTTTACGCAGGATAAGGACTTTTTGCGTAATAGAGCTTTCCCCGCTCTAAAAGCTTTTGCAGAATTTTATGCTGACTGGCTCGTTCTTGATGAAAAAGATGGTACCCTGATCTCGTACCCTGAAACGTCTCCTGAAAATTCCTATATCGCCGAGGACGGGAAACCGGCGGCGGCATCTTATGGAAGTGCCATGGCTTATCAGATCATCGCCGAAGTATTTGACAATACTTTGGCATCAGCTCAGATTTTGGGTATAGAAGATTCGTTTATCGGCGAGGTCAAAGCAAAAAGAGCACGACTTCAACCCGGTATTCAAACAGGACCTGATGGCAGGTTGATGGAGTGGGATCAGCCATATGAAGAAGCAGAAAAAGGCCACCGCCATATGTCTCATTTGTACGCCTTATATCCCGGCGATGACATTACCACAGAAAACCCGGAATTATTCGATGCTGCTAAAAAAACCATACAGTACAGAATCGATCACGGAGGTGCCGGTCCGGGTTGGAGCCGGGCATGGATCATCAGTTTTTATGCACGTTTACTCGATAAAAAAGCGGTTCAAGAGCATATTGACCTGTTCTTGCAAAGATCGGTTTATGGAAATTTACTGGATATCCACCCACCTTTTCAAATAGATGGAAATTTTGGATTTACGGCCGGTGTGGCTGAGGCCTTACTGCAATCGCACGAAGGAGTTTTAAGAATTTTACCTGCCTTACCGGATCAATGGAAGGAGGGCAGCATAAAAGGGTTCAAAGCCAGAGGAAACATAACTGTTGATATTCTCTGGAAAGAAGGGAAATTACAACAGTGCATCCTGACAGCTCAAACAAGCAAAAAAGTAAAGATAAAATACGGCAGTCACGAAAAGGATGTGACTTTACTACAAAATATACCCACTTCAATTGATGTGTTTCCAAAATAAAAACTTTCAGGGAACCAAAACATGTAATTTTTCATTATTTTAGACCAGATTTTCTGTTGTCAGAATCAGACAGCTGATCATTTGGTTCAATTTCAGGTATGAAAAGGAAATAAAATATATCCGTTTTGCTGCCAGTCTTTTTATATTTGTTCCGAGTTTTTAATACGCACTCAATCCTAATTACAGCGCATTGATAAGACCCCTTTTTATAATTTGTCATTTATTTTTTCTTGTATTAACGGGGCTCCGGGCTCAGGAAATACCCCCTGTCAGGAATTTTAAACCACAGGACTACCAGGCTGACAGACAAAACTGGTCGATCTCGCAGTCTGATGAAAAATATGTGTATATTGGAAACAACGATGGCTTGTTGGAATTCAACGGAGCCAGCTGGAAGCTGTATCCAACACCAAATAATTCTGTTATCAGATGTGTCAATGCTTATGGGGACAGAATTTATACTGGTTGTTTTCGTGAATTCGGTTACTGGATGCGGAATGAGCTTGGAAATCTTGAATATACATCTCTGAGCGACCGCCTGAAAGAACCTGTACTGGAAAATGATAATTTTCTTTCAATTGTTACTGTGGATGAGTGGGTATTATTTCAAACTTCTCAGAGAATTTATATTTTCAATACAATAGACAGTACTTTCAAAATTATCAGTTCGGAAAATGAGATCAGAAGGGCGTTTAAGGCAGACGAAAATATTTACTACCAAATATTGGGTGAGGGAGTGTATAAATTTGAAAAAGGTAAACCCAAGCAAATCTCATCACATCCTGTTCTTCGGGAAAACAGACTGGTCAATATATTTAATGAGGGCAACAGATTGTTGTTTCAAACAACTGAAAGGGGATTTTACTTTTTAGACGAGTCAGGTTTTAGCAAATGGGAAATACCCGCCGATGGCATTATTTCAAACCTTTCAGTCTATGCGAGTCAACGACTCAGGGACGGCAGTTTCATTCTGGGCACCATTTCAAAAGGCTTGTACCAGCTCGACAGGTCGGGAAACCTTATAAATCATATTGACAAAAATAAGGGACTTAACAACAATACGATTTTAGGGCTTTTTCAGGATCTTGACCAAAACATTTGGCTGGGATTGGACAATGGCATTGCTTTGATCAATACAAACTCACAATTTTCATATTATAGTGGATCCGATGAAAATTTTGGAGCAGTTTATACAGCTGTCATCTTTAATGACAATTTGTATTTGGGAACAAACCAGGGACTTTACGTCAAAAAGAGCAACTCAAAGGATCTCTTTCAGTTTGTTCCGGGTACTGAAGGTCAGGTATGGTGTTTAAGAGTATTTGACAATACGCTTTTTTGCGGACATGATACAGGCACCTTCACGATCAAAGATAAAACAGCGACACTGATCTCAAATATTATAGGAATTTGGGATATAAAGCCTGTTAATAAGAATGAAAATATTTTAATCCAGGGAGATTATAATGGTTTAAGTGTATTAGAAAAGACCGATGGCAGGTGGAAATTGAAAAATAAGATAACCGGTCTCAACATTTCGAGTAATCAGTTTGAAATATTTAGGGACTCATTGATCTTCGTAAACCATGAAATTGATGGCTTGTATAAACTGTCAGTTAATGCTGATTTTTCACATATCACAAAATTTAAGATTGAGAATAGCGTTCCAGGAGGATTAAAAACAGGACTTATCAAATTCGATAAAAGCCTTATATACGTTACACCACAGGGCATCTTCGGGTATGACACGGGGAAAGAAAAATTTGTGAAAGATACCCTGCTGAGTCAGAACTTAATTGAAAAAGATGGTTTTGCTTCAGGCAGGCTCATACCCGAGGAGCATGAGAATGCCATCTGGGCATTTACAGATAAGAATCTGGTACGCCTGGTTAAAGGCAATCTGAATAACACAATGCGGCCTGAAAGATTCACTATTTCCGCTAAATCACGGGATTTTGTCAAAGGATATGAGAATATGTATCAGTTGGATAAAGAAAAATATCTGTTCGGTACTTCCAATGGATATTTGGTATTCGACCGGAGCAAAAAGAATTTTGAACCTGAAAATTTTAAGATAAGCATAACATCCATTGAGAACAGTGTACTCGATCAGAAAAAAGTCATGTTACCATTAATAGGAGAGAGCCATTTTCTTTCAGATCAGAATAATCTTTTTTTTAGTTATAGTGTACCCGTATTTGGCGTTTTTGAAGAGATCTATTATCAGTATAAGCTTGAAGGCATTTATGATAACTGGAGTGAATGGACTAAATCACCGGAAGTTTCCTTTTCAAACTTACCTTTTGGTAAATACACTTTTAAGGTTAAGGCAAGGATTGGTAATAAATCGTCTGACAATATTGCCTCCCATGTCTTCACCATTGACCGGCCCTGGTATCTCTCGAATAAAATGCTCGCAGAATATGCCATAGTGTTTTTACTTTTACTGGGTTTGATTCATTATACTTATATCACAAGGTTTAACAAGCAAAAACGACATCTTATCGAAGAGAAAAAGCAGGAATTAATGTTAAGCCAGTTGGAGGCCGAAAAGAAAATAATCCAATTAAAAAATGAAGCGCTGCAAACTGAAATTGAAAGCAAAAGAAAAGAATTATCCGCAAGCACGATCAATTTAATAGAAAAGAGTGAGTTTTTAAACAATATTAAAAAAGAATTGGATCACGTTAAGAATGACAAGGAGTTAAAGCCAGTTATCAAGATCTTGAATAAAAAACTGACAAATCATAATGATTGGGAAAAGTTCCAGGAAATCTTCAATAATGCCGACTCCGATTTCTTAAAAAAGATAAAAAAACTGCATCCTTCACTAACCGCCCATGACCTCCGTATATGCACCTTTCTCAGGCTGAATTTATCCTCCAAAGAGATCGCGGCACTATTGAATATTTCTCCAAAAAGCGTCGAGATTAAAAGATTTCGACTGCGAAAAAAATTGAATCTTTCTCATGAAGAAAGCCTTGTTGCGTATATTTTAAGTATTTAAGTCTATGTAATTACTTGGAAAAGCACTTAACATTACCTTAACAATTCGCAAACGAAACCGATTTCGTGAGGCTTATTTGACTTCTTTCAATCATTTTTAAGATTTTTTTACTGCCTGAAGGTATGCTTTAGAATGCCCAAAAACACTATATCTGCAGTGTTTTAACCTTTTGTTATATGGACTAATACCTTATTACTTTCCGGCTGTATATTTTTTGTATAGGTGGCATTTTAACAATTTCTTCACAAGAAACGTAATATTGGGTAACTCAAATTTAGCTATTATATGAAAAAAAATTTAGTTAGAAATTTATTATTTCTGGGAATGGTAATGCTCAGCGGATTTATTTATGCGCAGAGGGTTACAGGTACTGTTACAGACATAAATGGCGCCCTGCCAGGTGTGAATGTAACTGTTAAGGGTACCAGCACTGGGGTGACTACTGATTTTGACGGGAATTATTCCCTGGAAGGTATCGGCGCCAATGCTGTATTGGAGTTTAGCTATGTCGGATTCGGGACACAGGAGATCAATGTGGCAGGTCGCCAGGTGATTAATGTGGTTATGCAAGAAGACATCAGCCAGTTGGACGAAGTTGTATTGGTCGGTTATGGTGTTCAGAAAAAGGCACTTACTACCGGAGCAACTGTTGATGTTAAAGGGGAGGATATCGCTGCCCTGAACACAGGTACCGCTATGGAAGCCTTACAGGGTGTTGCTGCGGGTGTTAGCATTACAAAGAACAGTGGAGCACCAGGCGCAGGTACCAGAGTTACCATTCGGGGTCTGGGTACAATCGGTAATTCAAATCCCCTGTACATCGTGGATGGTGTTGCAGTGGGTAACATTGATTACCTGAACGCTTCGGACATTGAATCAATCAACGTATTAAAAGATGCTGCCTCTGCCGCTATTTACGGTTCCAGAGCAGCAAATGGTGTTGTACTTGTTACTACGGTAAAAGGCCGTAAAGATACTGCCGCAAAAATCAGTTACGATTACTTCTATGGCTATCAGAACATCTACAAGAATCTGGATCCGTTAAATGCACAGGAATATATGTACATTATGGATGAGGGCAGACTGAACGATGGCTTAGCTCCGAACAACTGGCAGGCCATAATCAAAAATAACCCATGGCTTGAAAGCAATTACCCTGGCGCCGGAACCCAATTGGGCGAAGAGATCTGGACAGCTATGGAAAACGGATGGGAAGGAACCAACTGGATCGACGAAATGACCAATGACAATGCACCTGTTCAAAACCATGCCTTGAATATTACAGGCGGTAGCGAGGATATTATCTATTCTATGGGTGCTTCCTATTACGATCAGAAAGGTATGATTGGCGGTGATATTACCGACGCAGGTTACAAAAGGTTCACTGCAAGGCTCAACACACAAATGGTCCTGAAAAAGAATGTAAACCACGCTATTCTGACGGTAGGAGAAAATTTCACTTATACGAATATTGAAAACAGATCCGTAGCAACGGGCAATATTTACTGGAATGATTTGCACAATGCCCTGGTTCAAAATCCGTTTCAGCCTGCTTACTGGCAACCATCCATTGACAGAAATATCAATGAATTCGGATTTACCCCTACATTGGACGGTTTGGCAACAGGTCAGACCAATCCATTGGCAGTGATGTATTACAGACATAACTATAACTATGGTAAAGGCAATAACATTGTAGGTAATGTATTCGCAGAACTGGAGCCAACAAAAGATTTAAAACTGAGATCTTCTTTTGGTGTTGATTCCTGGTTTGGCAATGGCAGATCTATGAACCCAACCTATCATTTGGGCGTGCTTTACCAGGACGACGTTGATGGTGCACAACAGAATCAATACTTTGGAAATAACTGGACATGGACAACCACGCTCGCTTATGACCGCCAGTTTGGTGACCACAAAGTAGGAGCATTGGTTGGATATGAATTACTTCAGAACCAAATAAATACGGAAGTTGGCGGTTCAAGAAATGGCCTGCTGTTTCCCGGTGATCCAAAATATGCCTATATCAACAATACGAAAAACCCGGAATCTATAAGTGATATTAACACCTGGGGAGCTGACTGGGCTGCCGGTGGCGGGGGATTGGAATCATGGATAGCCAGAGCGCAGTATGATTATAAAGAAAAGTACCTTCTTTCGGCTACTTTCCGTGCTGATGGTTCATCAAATTTTGCGGAAGATAACAGATGGGGTTATTTCCCTTCAGTAGCTGCAGGCTGGGTGATTACCAATGAAGATTTCTATGATCAAAACAATACCCTGAACTTCTTAAAATTTAGAGCAAGCTGGGGTCAAAACGGAAATCAATCCATTCCAAATTTCATTTACTCTTCGCAAATTGCCTATGTTTTCCCCGGTTATTTCTTCGGAGATACCAAACCGGTATCCGGAACTACAGCATACCCTGCAACAGTTACCAATCCCGATGTTACCTGGGAAACCTCAGAACAGTTGAATATTGGTTTTGATGCACGTATGTTCCAGTCCAAACTGGGAATCACTTTTGACTGGTATCAGAAAACCACCAAAGATTGGTTGGTTCAGGCCCCTATTCAGGGTACTTCTGGTGCAGGAGCTCCTTTTGTGAATGGTGGTGATATCGAAAACACGGGTGTTGAGCTCATGTTAAACTGGAATGATACTGCCGGTGATTTTAAATATGGAATCTCACTGAGTGGAGCTTATAATGAGAATGAGGTAACAAGAATCGATAATACAGATGGAATTATTCACGGGCCAAGCCACGTTTTATCACAAGGTACTGCACCCATTTCACGGGTGGAGGTAGGGCAGCCCATTGGTTTTTTCTACGGTTTCGAAACAGATGGAATTTTGCAAAATCAGGAAGAAGCGAATGCTTATGTACGACCTGACGGTTCGCCTTATTTTTCAGACCAGCGCCCGGGTGATGTTCGTTTTGTAGATCAGAATCAGGATGGTCTGATCAATGAAGACGATAAAGTTTACTTAGGTGATCCAAATCCGGATTTTGAAGTAGGTGCTCAGTTGTATTTCGAATACAAAGGAGTATATGCCAATGCAACCCTGGCAGGTAAGTATGGAATGCAGGTAATGCAGTCATACCGTTCCTTCTCAGATAATCCTGCTCAAAACTACACTTCTGATGTATTTAACCGTTGGCACGGGGAAGGCACTTCTACAAAAATGCCAAGACTGGGATCTGTATCCAATAGAAATTCGCAATATATCTCTGATATTTACATGCATGACGCCGATTACCTCAGAATTAATAATGTAACGCTGGGTTATAATTTTGGAGAAGCGCTTGCCCATATTGAAGCCATTTCAAATCTTAAAGTTTATGTTGCCATGAATAACGCATATACATTTACCGATTATGACGGAATGGATCCGGAAGTTCGTTTCGGACACGATGCAAGCTGGGCTTCAGGAATTGATCTTGGATTGTATCCACAGGCCAGAACAGTAATGTTTGGAATAAGTGTTGATTTTTAATTTTAATATAAAGAAGAAATGAAAAAATTATTATTTTATACTTCCATTGTGGCCATGCTCATAACAGCAGGCTGCCAGGATTATCTGGATACAGAAAATCTGTATGGAAAAAGTTTGGATTCCTTTTATAAGACTCCAACTGATATAGAGGAGGCTATGGCAGGTGTTTACAATGCAATTTATACTGCCAATATTCATAGTGAAGAACAACTTGCCGCCAATTTATTGGACGACATGATGTTTGGCGGTGGTGGTCCTGATGATAGATCTGCAAAAAATGTGGATAATTTTCAAGACCCTGATGAAGATACCTACCGCGATCTGTGGGTACAATCTTATAACGGTATTGCCAGAGCGAATGCCATTATTGAAAAAACTGCTGATGCGGATTTTACAAAATATTTTGACAGTGCAGAGGAGGCTCAGAAGTTTAAAGATCAGGCCATAGGAGAGGCCTTGTTTATGCGGGCATTTTTCTACTTCAGGCTGGCGAGATTCTTTGGAGGCGTGCCGCTGATTCTGGCAATCGATGATCCTAAAGACGCGGCAAGAGCAAGCTATACGGATACTTTCGCTCAAATTGCGGCTGATTTGAAGCTGGCCATTGAAACCCTGCCCAATGACAAATTTACGGATATTCCAACTTCACAATATGGACACGCAAACAAATGGGTGGCTGAAGCATACATGGCAAGGGTATTCTTGTTCTATACGGGTTATATGACCAATATGGCCGGACAGGGTACAAGCGAATTACCGGTTGCCGGGGGAGGTTCATTAAGCAAAACGGATGTAGCTGCTTACCTGCAGGATTGTATCACAAACAGCGGACATAAACTGGCCAGTGATTTTAGAAACCTGTGGCCTTATTCCTATGTAAATGAATCAGCAGGGACAGTAGTATTGCCATGGGCTGATGATGAAGATTTGGCATGGGTTGGCCAGGACGGGCATTCACCCACTTTTGGTACAGGTAATTACGAAAGTATGTTTGTTCAACGATTTTCATTTGGCGATTGGCAATGGAGCAATGGTAATATTTATACCAACAGACTTTGCTTATTTACTGCTATCCGAGATAATTCAATGGTTCCATTTGCACAAGGCTGGGGCTGGTGTACTGTAAGTCCGACGCTTTGGGGCGGTTGGGACGACGCAGATCCAAGAAAATTGGGGTCTATTATTAAGGTTGGTGAGGCAGATCAGGGAACAAATAGTTATAAATGGGGTTTTGGAGATCATGAAACCGGTTACTTTAATAAAAAGTACACTGCCATTCAACATCCTGATGCCGGAGGAGCCAATAAAGGCATGTTTGTTCAAATGTACAACTGGGGTAATGCCGATATGCAGTTAATGCACGCACAGGATTTTATTTATATGCGATTTGCAGATGTATTGTTGATGCATTCTGAGATTACCGAAACAGCAGAAGGAATCAATAAAGTACGGGCAAGAGTTGGTTTGGCTCCAGTGGGTTATTCCAAAGAAAATCTAAAAAAAGAACGCATGTACGAACTGGCTTTTGAAGGATTGCGTTGGTTTGACCTGGTACGCTGGGGAGATGTAAATACCGCATTTAACTATTCAATCAATGTTAAAAATGCCGGAGGTGTAGATTATGTGTATAGCCCTAAATACAGACCGGAAACAAAAGGCTTGCTTCCAATTCCTGAAACTGAAGTTAGGTTGTCGAATGGGGTTTACGAACAAAACCCGGGTTGGTAAAATTAATAACCGAATAAAATTTTAGACATGAAAATAAATAAAATAATAGGTCTTTTCATTGGATTGATGATACTGATGGTATCTGGTTGTGATCCAATTGTTGACGAGCAATCTCTTAAGAACACAACGGATGTGGCTGGTGTAGAGCTGATCGCTACCCAAAGTACTCCCGGAGGGAATAAAATTGAATTGCTGATGGCTACTCCCGGTATCACAGGTTATTGGGATTATAATTTAGGTACTGCTTTAACGGACAGGGTTACAATTGTATATCCAATCCCCGGGAAAGCTACTTTCACTTATGTTGGAACACTGGGTGCAGAATTCTTTACTAAGACTATTGATGTTCAAATTGATAAATTAGACACCCCACTGGATCAGGACTATTATGACCTTGTTAGTGAAAATACTTCGGCAGGAAAAACCTGGGTATTTGCAGGAACCGGACCTGATACCAATGATATGTATTGGTATATGTCACCACCAAATGATCCTGCATCGTGGGGTACTGCCTGGTGGAATGCCGGTGGTACTTGTTGTCCTCCATCTGATGTTGCAGGCTCAATGAAGTTTGATCTAAACGGGGCTGCTAATTTCACCTATACAAAGAAACCGGGCGAAGCTCCTGTTAAAGGTAGTTTTGTGCTGAATACCAAAGATCAAACCATACAGATCAATGGTGCCAACTTGTTGGGTAATGAGGGTTGCGCTGCAAATAAAGAGAATTTTTATAAAATTATTTCATTGACAGAAGATGAGATGATCTTATACGTTCCGTTGGCTACAGGTGATGGAGGATGTTGGACAGGTTGGACCTGGAAATTTAAACCTCAGGAAGATTTATAAATCGTCATTAAATTTGTTTAGATTCATAAATAGTTAGTATTGTTGCAGATCTATACCGGCCCGGCCGGGCCGGTATAGATTTTTTTATGCAATAATCTGTTATGAATACTGTCAATGGGTTAGGTTGATCTGCATACCGGGCCGGGAAAAATTAAGGGTGCCTTTGTAAAACATTTTCCAATTCTTTGTTTACATTCGCCCAATGAATTATACTTGAGCATATTTCCGCACCGAAGGTGCCCCTGCTAAGATTTTGGCTTTGAGTTTACTAATTCATACAATGCCGGATTTTCGGAAACTAATGCTAAAATATGCTGCCATGATTGAAATATTGCGTAAACTACATATCCCGGTGAGTTTGGTACTTCTTAAATTTATCCTGATTTTTATACTCGCTTGCGGCGGAGGAGATGATGAACCCGGGGGATCTGATCCTGTTATTCCTTCAGAACTTAAACTGGAAATACTGGTTTTTGGAACCGATGGTGCGAATCCTAACGGGGATGGCTCAGGGATGATAAAATGCACTGCAACTGCCAATGATGCAGTCAGATTTGGTTTCAAATTCGGAACCGATCCTGAAGTTCCAAGTACCACAGGAATTGTTGATCACACCTATACTGCACAGGGCACAAATACTTATCCGGTAACCGTTTACGCCTATTCGGGCACGGGTAATTCTGTAAATATCACTAAGTCTGTTACCGTTTACGTAAAACCACCTGAACTCAAGTTGGTCTGGTCGGATGAATTCAGTATAGACGGACCTGTTGCAGCATCCAACTGGAATCATGAAACGGTGCCCCCTGACAATGGCAGCTGGTGGAATGGCGAAAAACAGCATTATACAGCCAGAACAGACAATTCTTATGTTTCCGGCGGAACATTGAAAATAGTTGCAAAAAGGGAAACGTACACAGCTTATACCACCACCAAATTGTATACTTCTGCCCGACTGACTTCCAAGTTTAATTTCACTTACGGCCGGCTCGATGTAAGGGCAAAACTCCCCAAGGGCTCAGGCACCTGGCCTGCGATTTGGATGCTGGGATCAAATATTTCCAAGGTGGGATGGCCGGCTTGCGGAGAGATCGACGTGATGGAGCACTGGGGCCACATTCCCGGTGAAGTATCCAGTGCCACGCATACACCTTCCTGTTCAGGCGGATGTGCCAATGTGCGCGTTGGCGCCACCCAATTAAGTGATTATGATACAGAGTTTCATGTCTATTCATTGGAATGGACAAAAGAAAGTCTGCGGTTTTTAATAGACGGGGTTTCTAAGTACGCTTATAAGCCTGCAGTCAAAAATGATAAAACCTGGCCATTTACAGCTGATCAGTTTATAATATTGAATGTAGCCATGGGCGGAACCTGGTTTACTATTGATCCAAATTTTACAGAATCTGCTATGGAAATCGATTATGTCAGGGTTTATCAGTAAATGAAGGTACAAAACTAAATTTTCAGGTATGAAAAATATCATTACTATTGGCCTTCTTGCAGCCAGCTTATTCATTTTGAGTTGCAACAGTACAGAAAACAAAGAAAATTCAGTAGATTCCAGGAATGAACACATAGAACAAAAAGTTGATTCAGTTCTTGCCCTGATGACCTTACAGGAAAAAATTGGCCAGCTCGTTCAGTACAATGGCAGCTGGGACCTGACCGGTCCTCCTTCTGATATGAACAGCAAGGATAAACTGGAAAGAATTAAGAAAGGCGGCGTGGGCTCCATGCTCAATGTATTGACTGTTGCTGCCACCCGTGAAGCGCAAAAGGCGGTCATGGAACATTCCAGAATGAAAATTCCCCTGATTTTCGGATATGATGTCATTCATGGATACAAAACTATTTTTCCTGTTCCTCTCGGAGAAAGTGCCAGTTGGGATTTGCAGATGATGAAAAAGACCGCTGAAATTGCGGCCAGGGAAACTGCTGCTTCCGGAGTTCATTGGACCTTTTCGCCCATGCTGGATGTGTCAAGAGATGCGCGCTGGGGCAGAATTATGGAAGGATCAGGAGAGGATCCTTACCTTATTTCCCAGGTAGCCATTGCAAAAGTGACCGGTTATCAGGGTAAAGACCTGTCAGATCCCCACACCATAGCGGCCTGTGCAAAGCACTTTGCCGGATATGGATTTGCAGAGGCAGGCAGGGAATACAATACAGTGAATATCGGTATACACGAAATGCAGAATGTGGTTTTACCACCATTCAGGGCGGCTGCAGAGGCCGGTGTGGCAACGTTTATGAACGCTTTCAATGATATTGATGGAGTTCCTGCAACGGGCAGTGTTTTTCTTCAGCGCGAATTGTTGAAAGGCGAATGGAAGTGGGATGGTTTTGTAGTATCCGATTGGGCATCTATTGCAGAAATGGTTACTCATGGTTATGCCACAGATTTAAAACATGCGGCTGAACTTGCAATTAAAGCGGGCAGTGATATGGATATGGAAGGAAATGCGTATGAGAAAAATCTGGAAACCCTGGTTACTGAAGGTAAGGTGGATCTTTCCCTGATCGATGATGCCGTAAGAAGGATTCTGAGGATCAAATTCAGATTGGGCCTGTTTGACGACCCATATAGATATTGCGATGAAAACAGGGAAAAAACGGAAATCTATACCCCGGAACATCTGGCTGTGGCAAGAGATGCGGCCAGAAAGTCGGTTGTTCTGTTAAAAAACGAAAAAAATATACTGCCTCTAAAAAAATCGGGTGGCGGAATAGCCATAATCGGTCCACTGGCTGACGACAAGGATACACCGATTGGTAACTGGAGGGCCCAGGGTACGGCTAATTCAGCTGTGTCTTTCCTGGAAGGAATTGAGAATGCCCTTGGTTCTGAAGTTCCATTTGAAAAAGGTGTGGAATTGAGTATCGGAAAGCGCAGCTTTATGTTACCCATGACTTTTAACACAACAGACAGAAGTGGTATTCCCGCCGCTGTGGCTTTGGCCAAAAGATCGGAGGTCGTTTTGATGGTTGTGGGCGAAGATGCCTTTCAGTCGGGAGAAGGCAGAAGTCAGACCAACATAGGACTGGCCGGTTTACAACACGAATTGATAGAGGAGGTATACAAAGTCAATAAAAACATAGTACTTGTTGTAATGAATGGCAGACCTTTGGACCTGAGTTGGTATGCCGAAAGGATTCCTTCAATTCTCGTTACCTGGCATCTGGGTTCCGAAGCCGGGAATGCCATTGCCGATGTGATTTTTGGTGATTATAATCCATCAGGCAAACTTCCTGTATCTTTTCCTCATACAGTAGGTCAGGAGCCATTGTATTACAACCAGAAAAATACCGGCAGGCCTTCAAATCCAACAGAAGTAACTTACTCTCATTATAACGATGCCCCTAAAACAGCCCTGTATCCTTTTGGCTTTGGCCTGAGCTACACCCAGTTTGAATACAGCAATCTCAAACTCAGCTCTGCGGTGTTGAGCCCCGAACTGCTGATCACAATAACGGTCGATGTAAAAAATACAGGTAACTTCGATGGAGAAGAGGTTGTGCAGCTTTACATCAGGGATATGGTGGGCAGTATTATACGCCCGGTACTTGAGCTCAAGGGATTTGAAAAAGTATTCATTAAAAAAGGCGAAACCAAAACGGTTACTTTTACGATAGACACCAAAACACTGGAATTTTTTACAGGAAATAACAAGTGGGAAACAGAACCCGGAGATTTCAGGTTGTTTATCGGAGGCAGTTCCATCTCAACCTTGTCGGCAGATTTTAAATATGTTTTGAAATAAAAAGCAAATGCAAACCGGAAATTTGGATAACAAGCAAGGATACCTTTGACTTGTTTCCGGTAAGGCAACCAGACCTGTATGTTTTCGAAATCAAAAAACCATCGTAAGTAAGATATACGATGGTTTTTGGTTTTTAACCGCTTTGAACATAACGTATGCCGCACAGCAGCACTATAATTTGGGTTATACTTTAAAAGTGATCACGGGTTTAATGGCATGGTTGGTCAGTTCGGCACCCACACTTCCGCTGAATAATCTGGCAAGTCCGCTTCGGCCATGGGTGTTCAGTGCGATCAGATCGGCATTAATATCCTCTGTATAATTCAGAATTCCATTTTCAACAGAGATATCATTGTAGATTTTTGTAGTGAAATCCTTGATTTTAAAATCAGTGATAAAATCATTCATTTTCTCAGTGATACCCTTGGTTGTATTGAAGTTGTGGATGGTGTTTACATACAAAAAGTGAATTTTGGCACCAAAAATATCTGCAAAATCGAGCACTTTTTGAAATTCTTTTTTGCAGTCATCACCGAAATCACTTGCATAAACCATGTCTTTAACCTTAAATTCCTCCATTTCTGTTTTAACAACCAGAACGGGTACATGCGACCTTCTCACTACTTTTTCGGTATTAGATCCGATGAACATCTCCTGAAGGCCGGTTGCGCCCTGAGAGCCCATAACGATCAGGTCGATTTTGTGGTTTTTACTTTCTTCTATAATTCCTGCAAAGGCCATGGAGAATTGAACAGACTCAATAACTTTTATGCCCTTAAAGAATGGGAGTTGAATAAACTGATCAAATTTTTCATGAGCCTGTTTCATGTAAAACAAGGCTTGTGGTCCGGTATTGATACTGCTGATCTCAGCTGGATCGATCAGATTCACGGGTAATTCCAGCATGTGCAGCAGGTAGAGCTCACTCTTGGTTTTTCTTGCAATACTTGCAGCTACCTTTGCAGCATATTCGGCCTCTTTCGAAAAATCTATGGGTACCAATATTCTTTTCATGGTTATTTTTTTAAAATTAGTATGTTAAAGTTATGAAAAATACCGACAATCTCATAGGATTTTTGTCATTATCAAATGATTTAGTATATTTGCACCGTAATTTAAGATGTTTTTGATCATTGGAGGGGACAAAAAGTCCCCTCTTTTTTTAAAGGTAATATGAATAGAGATAAAATTACGCAACTTGTTACGGAAGCCCTGTCTGAAAATGCTTCCTTATTTTTGATCGGCCTGGATATTTCTGATGCAAATAAAATCAGCGTGGTAATTGACGGTGACAGCGGTGTTCCGCTCAGTGAGTGTATTCGGGTCAGCAGGCATATAGAGAATAATTTGGACAGGGAAGTTGAAGATTATGATCTGGAAGTAGCCTCATTTGATATTGGAGAATCGCTGGTGAATCAGCGGCAATACAAAAAGAATATAGGCAGGATCATGAAAATAGTGACTGCAGAGCAGAAGTATGAAGGTTTACTTCAGGCCGCTGATGAGGAGCAGATAAAGTTGATGATGACTTTCCGTGAGCCCAAGGAAGTTGGAAAGGGAAAGGTAACCGTAGAAAAGGAAATCATACTTCCTGTAAAAGAGATCAAAGAAGCAAAAGTGAAAATAGTTATTTAAGCAAAATTTGAATATGGAAAACATTGCATTAATTGAGTCATTTTCTGAATTTAAAGATGATAAAAGCATAGACAGGGTTACGCTGATGGCCATTTTAGAGGAAGTATTAAGGGCTTCTCTCAAAAGAAAATATGGCTCTGATGATAATTTTGATATTATTATAAATCCTGACAAGGGAGACCTGGAAATCTGGAGAAACCGTACGGTAGTTGAAGACGGAGAAGTAGAGGATGACAATGAACAGATCTCTCTGGCTGATGCGCGTAAGATTGAACCTGACTTTGAGGTTGGGGAAGAAGTTTCCGAGGAAGTTAAACTGGTTGATCTGGGCAGAAGATCCATCCTGTCTCTGAAACAGAACCTGATCGCCAAGATACAGGAGTACGATAATACGAACACCTACAAACAATACAAGGACCTTGAAGGAGAATTGTACAGCGCAGAGGTGCACCACGTTAGGCACAATGCCATAATTCTGCTCGATGATAACGGAGTGGAACTCGTTTTACCCAAGAGTGAACAGATCAGGTCGGATTATTTCAGAAAAGGAGAATCTGTAAAAGGGATCATCAAAAGTGTTGAACTGAGAGGAAATAAACCAACCATACTCTTGTCCAGAACGGCACCCCAGTTTCTTGAAAAATTATTTGAACAGGAAATACCTGAAGTTTTTGACGGACTGATTACCATTGAAAGGGTTGCCCGAATTCCCGGCGAAAAGGCCAAGGTTGCGGTGGATTCCTATGACGACAGGATCGATCCGGTCGGTGCCTGTGTGGGCATGAAAGGATCCAGGATACACGGGATCGTTCGCGAGCTTGGAAATGAAAACATCGATGTGATCAATTTCACCAAGAATGATTCGGTATTTATCGCCAGAGCCCTGAGTCCCGCCAAAGTATCCTCAGTAGATATTCATGCAGCTGTGGGCAATGAAAAACCGCGTGTGGATGTGTTTTTAAAACCTGAGGAAGTCTCCAAGGCTATTGGAAAAGGAGGGGTAAATATTCGTCTGGCCAGCATGCTGACGGGTTATGAGATTGATGTGCAGAGAGATGATATCGAGGATGTTTATCTTACAGAATTCTCTGACGAGATTGAAGGGTGGGTTATTGAAGAATTTAAACGGATCGGCCTGGATACAGCAAAAAGTGTACTGGAGCTGGATGTTGCTGACCTGGTAAAAAGAACGGATCTGGAGGAAGAAACAATTTTAGATGTACAAAGAATTTTAAGAGAAGAATTTGAAGCTTAATCATTAAGCACTTAATAAGCAGGTCCAAGTAAAAATTATTTATGGCTGAACAGAATACAATACGATTAAATATGGTTCTCAGGGAATTGAATATCTCTCTGGATAGAGCCGTGGAATTTCTTGCCAAGAAAGGGTATGATATTGAGGCGAGACCTACCACAAAAATATCTCAGGAGGTACATGATATTCTGGCCAACGAATTTGCAACAGATAAAAGTAAAAAGGAAACTTCTATTGAAATTGGTGAAGAAAAAAGAAAAGAGAAGGAGGAATTGCGCAAAGAAATAGAAAAGAAGCGCAGTGAGGAAGTCGCCAAAAGCATGGAAATATACAAGACGGAGTCGGAAAGGATGTCGGGGCCAAAAACCATCGGTAAAATTGACCTGAGCCCGAAACCTAAGGAAACCAAGCCTGTAACACCGGAGCATAAGACCCCTGAAACCAAAGAAATACCTGTACAGAAAGTAACAAAAGAAGAAGTAAAGGAACCGGAGGTAATAAGAACAAAAGCTACTGTTGAGGGTCCAAAACTGGTTGGTAAAATAGATCTTACTCCAAAACAAAAAGCAATAGTACAACCGGAAAAAGAGGAGGTCAAAACCGAAACACCCCATGAATTAGAGCCGGAAACTTCATTAACTCCGGAGCGGGAAACCCATGTGACCAAATATGAAAAATTGACAGGACCCGTCATTACGGATAAGATTGACCTATCCGTATTTGACAAAAAAGTCAAGCCGGAAGATAAAAAGACCAAACCTGAAGACAGAAAAAAATTCGAAAGCAATACCGACAATAAAGGGAAAAGAAAGCGGATTTCTAAACCAACTCCGGTTAATGTTAAAGCTGAAGCAAATCGCCCGGCCGGAGGTCAAAAAGATTTCAAGAAAGGCGGCCCTGTGCGGAAGTCCCCGGTAAAAGAAGAACCCAGTGTTGAAGATGTACAAAAACAGGTACGCGAAACACTTGAAAAACTTCAGGGTAAGGCATCCAAAGGAAAAGGAGCCAGGTACCGGAAAGAAAAGAGAGATCTGCACAGACAGCAAAGCGAGAAAGATCTTGAGCAACAGGAGGCCGACAGCAAAATATTAAAGGTAACAGAATTCGTTACCGTTAGTGAGGTGGCGACCATGATGAATATTTCTCCAACACAAATTATTTCAGCGTGTCTTTCATTGGGTATCATGGTAACCATGAACCAACGATTGGATGCTGAGACACTGACGATCGTGGCCGATGAATTTGGCTACGAAGTCGTATTTGTTGATGCGGAGGTAGAAGAAGCGTCAGAAACAGTTGAAGACAAAGAAGAGGATTTGAAACCCCGTTCACCAATCGTTACGGTAATGGGTCACGTTGACCATGGTAAAACATCTTTGCTCGATTATATCAGAAAGGAAAATGTGATTGCAGGTGAGTCGGGTGGAATTACACAGCATATCGGAGCTTATTCCGTAGATGTAGGCAACGGACAGAAAATTACTTTCCTGGATACACCCGGTCACGAAGCCTTTACGGCCATGCGCGCCAGAGGTGCCCAGCTTACGGATATCGCGGTTATCGTGATCTCTGCGGACGATTCGATCATGCCCCAGACCAAGGAGGCGATCAGTCATGCACAGGCAGCTTCTGTTCCGATTATCTTTGCAATAAACAAAATAGACAAACCATCTGCCAATCCCGAAAAAGTAAAAGAAGAGCTGGCAGGGATGAATTTGCTGGTGGAAGACTGGGGTGGCAAAATACAGTCGCAGGATATCTCAGCTTTAAAGGGTATCGGAATAAAGGAATTGCTTGAAAAGATCCTGCTTGAAGCAGAGTTGCTCGAGCTCAGGGCCAATCCAAACCGAATGGCATCCGGGACTGTTGTTGAAGCACAGTTAGACAGAGGTAAAGGGTATTTAACTACCATTCTTGTTCAAGCCGGAACCCTCAATGTAGGTGATTTTTTACTTGCCGGAAAGCATTACGGAAAGGTAAAGGCCATGCAGGATGAAAGAGGAAAAAATGTAATGAGTGCAGGACCATCGACACCTATTTCTGTACTGGGTCTTGATGGAGCGCCACAGGCCGGAGATAAATTCAGGGTGTATGAAGACGAGCGTGAAGCAAAGCAGATTGCCTCAAAAAGATCTCAATTGCATCGTGAACAATCCATAAGAACCCAAAGACACATTACGCTGGACGAGATTGGAAGGCGTATCGCACTGGGTGGATTTAAGGAATTGAATATTATTTTAAAAGGAGATGTGGATGGTTCAGTTGAAGCATTAACCGATTCTCTGCAAAAGTTGTCAACGGAAGAGATCCAGGTGAATATCATCCACAAAGGAGTTGGAGCCATAACAGAATCAGATGTACTTCTGGCTTCTGCCTCTGAGGCGATCATTATCGGATTTAATGTGCGACCGGCTACAGGAGCAAGACAGTTGGCTGAAAGAGAAGAAATAGATATCAGACATTATTCAATTATATACAATGTGATCAATGATGTAAAAGATGCCATGGAGGGCATGCTTTCACCTGAAATAATTGAAGAGATCACCGGTAATGCAGAGGTTCGCGAGATCTACAAGATCTCCAAGGTAGGTACTGTAGCCGGTTGTATGGTTCTCGACGGAAAAATTCTCAGAACTTCCAAAATACGTGTGATCAGAGACCATGTCGTAATTTTTACTGGTGAACTCACCTCATTAAAGCGATTTAAAGACGATGTGAAGGAAGTAAGCAAAGGTTACGATTGCGGAATCCAGATAAAAAATTTCAATGATATATTTGAGCAGGATATCATCGAGGCTTATCACGAAGTTTCTGTGAAGAAGAAGTTAAAATAAAAAAAATCCCGGTAACGGGATTTTTTTTGTCTAGTTTACTTCTTTAAAATTGTTTGTTTTGTCTGTATCAGCCATACCTAAATCAGGGTCAATTTGCACTGATTTCACTGCTTTTTTTGTTCTCATCTGATATACAGGCTTTACCCAAGGCCAGCTTTCGAGTACACTGCTCCTGGTGGGTTTGTTTCCCATCATTTCCCTCAGGGGGATATGGAAATTTTCTTTTGAGCCATCGGTATAGGTAACGGTAAGGTCAAGAGGCATGGGCATGCCGCCTTTTCTCATCAATTCAATGTTGTTTTTACTGATGCTTTCAACAGCATAGTCTATGAACTCGGTGGTTTCTGTCCAGTAGTTCATATACCAGTCGAGCTGAAGTCCTGAAACTTTCTCGGCTGTTCTCTTAAAATCATTTGGATTGGGATGTTTGAATTTAAAATCCTCATAATATTTTTTAATGGTTTTGCTCAAATTCTCTTCCCCGATCACATAACCCAGCTGATCGAGAAAGATGGCCCCTTTGTAATAAGCAGAAATAGAATAGGCAGCGTTGAAATCAAATTTATCGGCATGCAGTGTTTGTGGTCGTTCTTTTCCGCTTTTTACAAGAGAGTAATAGGCACTGTAAACGCCCTCTTGCGGATGGGTATTGTTTTCTTTCAAAATTTCATTTTGTGCCAAATTGGTGAAATATTCAGTAAACCCTTCATCCATCCAGGCATGCTTCAATTCGTTTGTAGCCAGTACAAACTGAAACCAGCTATGAGCAAATTCATGTGCGGTTACGCCAAACAATCCCTTGTAATTTTTTCCACCCGTAATAAAAGTACACATACCGTATTCCATGCCGCCGTCACCTGCCTGTATTACGGAGTACTGTTTATATGGGTATTGCCCTATATGTTTGTTATAATAGGAAAGCAGCTCTGCCGTATGGGGCTGTAATTTTTTCCAGTTTTCAATGGTTTCCGGATTGTTTTTATAGAAGAAATGCAACACGACACCGTTTTCAGCAGTAGTTTGATCATGGATGTATTCCGGATCGGCAGCCCAGCTAAAGTCATGTACATTGGGGGCTATAAAATGCCATTTCAGTTTGTTTCCTGCAGGTAAATTCAATTTGTGAGCCTTATCTTCATAACCGTGTCCCACCTCCTGCGGATTCTGCAGATAGCCTGTACCACCCACCACATAATTCTTGTCTATGTGTATGGTCACATCAAAATTGCCCCAAACCCCGTAAAATTCCCGGGCGATATACTGACTGATATGCCAGCCCTCAAAATCGTATTCGGCTAATTTGGGATACCATTGTGCCATAGACAAAGCCACTCCTTCAAAACTGTTCCTTCCTGCACGTCGGATCATTACAGGGACCTGAGCTTCAAAATCCATCTCTAGTATGGTTTTTTGTCCCGGTTTGATGGGTTCATTCAATTGGACTTTCAAAATGGTTCCGGTTACCTCAACTTTTACTTTTTTGCTGTCCTGTAAAAGCGACAAAACTTTCTGGTACCCGATCTCGTCCGGTTTTAGTTTTGCAATTTTACTTTCATAAACAGGATTCTCTCTTGTCCCCAGATTATTGACCATGCGGCCATCCGGATCGGGTCTGTTTTGAAGCCGTAGATCCATTTCACTTCCCGGTTGAAAAGCATTGAACTGCAAATGGTAATATACAACGTTTAAAATATCAGGTGAATTATTCGTATAAACGAGCTTTTGTTTTCCTTTTAACCTGTAATTCTCAACATCCATATCGATGTCCATCGTATAATCTGCATGCTGCTGCCAGTAGGGTGAATTCTGTGCAGAGGAACAGGTGATCAGGAAGATATGCAGAAGGATTATGATTTTCTTTATCATAGTTATGCTAATATTGTTTATTAAAAGAAAAAACTACAAAGATCTTTTCAGGAAAATTGTAGTTTTTGAGATTGATTACAATGAATATTATTTTCCGTTCACCATGCTGTCTGCCATTTTTACGGCATTATGGGCATTCAATACCCTGCCGGAAACGGAAAGTTCACTAAAAGGAACCTTTTTTCCTTCTCCTTTGGGTAAGATTACCTCCAAATTAACTTTTGTTCCAGAGTTCATAATGACCTGCTTTACCTGCTTGGCAGAAAGTTCAGGGTAATAAGATCTGATCAGGGCTGCTACACCTGCTACCTGTGGTGCGGCCATTGAGGTGCCCTGCAGTGATTCATATTCGTTATTTGGTACTGTTGAATAGATTTCCAGTCCGGGGGCAAAGATATCCACCATTCTTTTTCCATAATTTGAAAAACTGGCAACAAGTTTCTCATCAAAACTTCTTGTGCTTGCTCCAACACTGACGTAATTGCCCACGATTTCCTTCAATTTGTCCGGTGTGTCTGTAGGGAAATTATCACTTTTATCAATGTCCTTACCGTCATTTCCTGCGGCATGTACCAATAAGACATCTTTGCTCTCAGCATATTTTATGGCTTCATATACCCAATCCGAGTGCGGAGAATAGCTTTTTCCAAAGCTCATATTTACCACTTTAGCGCCCATATCTGCCATATAACGGATGGCCAGTGCCACATCCTTGTCGTATTCATCGCCATCAGGAACGGCTCTGGCAGTGATCAGTTTTACGTTGTTTGTAACACCGTTCATTCCTTTTCCATTGTTTCTTGAAGCCAGCACGATACCTGCCACATGAGTTCCATGACTTTCGTCTTCTACAGAACCCACAACCCAGGGGTTGCCATATTTTACATCTTTAATGTCGTCAGGATTATCACCTGTTGCAGCCCGTCCGTCAAAATTGAGGTTGTACATCGTATTAACCTGGGCTCCGTAATAGTCAATCCCTCCTTTTAATTGCTCTTCTGCATCAGCAACTGTTCCTCCTGAAGAATAAATTCTTAAAAGCAAAGGATTCTTTTCCGCTTCAGGCAAGGTATTCAGGTCGGCTATCGTGTAGTCGCTCTTACCAAATTTGCTTTTTGCAGCAGCATCCGCTTCTTTCAGAGTCTCGCTCAAGCCCACATAATATGTGTAATTTTTATTAGCCTCTGCCAGTCTTTTTTCAAAATCTGCTTTAATTTTTACATAAGCGTCGTATTCTTGTTTGTCCTTTGCCGGAACTGCCGCGGGATCAACACCTTTATATTTTGCATCGTATTTTTTGTACAATCTGGTTACTTCCAGCTGTTCAGGAGTGGCTTTTCCTTTTACACCGCCAAGAAAATTCCAGCCATGGGCGTCATCTGTATGTCCGTTCTTGTCCTCGTCAATATTGTTTCCGGCTATGTCTTTGGGGTTGGCCCAAACCTGATCTTTCAGATCTTCGTGATTGATGTCAATACCTGAATCGATGATCCCTACCACAATGGTATTTGGTTTTTTCCCTTCCAAAAATTTGTAAGCCAGAGCCAGACTCATTCCCGGAACAGTGTCATTGAGTATATCGGCATGTGGCCAGGCCTCAATTTCTGCGTCTGACATTTTTCCTTTTTTGGCTGCTATGGTTACCGGGTTGATGTCTCCGGCAGGAACAGCTTTGCTGTGTATGGCTTTAACAGCCGATGATGATTCCGCAACATTTGCGGAACTACATCCGATAAGAGAAACAAGGGTTCCAATACCGAATAAAATTTTGGTTATTCTCATTTTTAATTGATTTTTAATTTGTTGTTATTGGGATTTCGTGATAATATTAATAAAAATAAATGGTTACTGACTAAAAATTTCACGAAAAGTGAAACTTCTGTCCAATCGCACTCCTTTTTCTGTTTGCTTCAGGGTGCACAGCTCATGAAATGCATCGTGTTCAAAGAACAAAATGTATTCCTCTTCGACGGCTTTGTTCAGAAATTGTTCTTTTTCCGACATGGTGATCAGGGGTCTCGTGTCGTAACCCATCACATAAGGCAAAGGAATATGACCTACCGTAGGCAACAGATCTGCGGCGAAGACCAGGGTCTTTCCCCGGTATTTTATATGAGGGATCATCATCTTGTCTGTGTGCCCGTCAACGAATAAAATATCGAAACCGAGCGGAGAATTCCTCATAAAATGATCCTCCGGCACGGGCAGGAATTCCAGTTGTCCGCTTTCCTGAATGGGAAGAATATTTTCTTTCAAAAAAGAGGCTTTTTCGCGCGGGTTGGGTTGTACGGCCCACTGCCAGTGATCGCGGTTGCTCCAGAATTTGGCATTTTTAAAGGCTGGTTCATAACCTTCACGGTTCTTATTCCATTGTATACTTCCCCCGCAATGATCGAAATGCAAATGCGTTAAAAAAACATCTGTAATATCGTCCCTGTGAAAGCCGTATTTTGAAAGGGAAGCATCCAGGCTGTCTTCCCCGAAAGGGAAATAATAACTAAAGAACTTTTCGTTTTGTTTGTTTCCAGTACCATTATCGATCAGGATCAGCCGCCTGCCATCTTCTATCAGCAAACACCGCAGGGCCATATCGATCAGGTTGTTGGCATCTGCAGGATTCGATTTTTGCCAGATCACTTTGGGAACTACACCAAACATAGCTCCGCCATCCAACTTAAAATTTCCGGTATTGATCGGGTAGATTTGCATGCAGTAAAATAAGTGCAGCAAATATCTGAAATAAAACAGAATACTATGTTAAAGAAAACAAAAAACCCCATCCTAATTCAGTAGTGATGGGGTTTTTTTATGAGGCGACGAGCGGATTCGAACCGCTGTACGAGCTTTTGCAGAGCCCTGCCTAGCCACTCGGCCACGACGCCAAATTCGGAATGCAAATTTAACCAAAAAAATACAGTGTGCAATTAATTATCCGCTGATTTACTTCCGAGGATCAAAAAATTAATTGACCGCCTGTCTTTGTAATTTTTTTTGCCCTGTTTTACTACATTGGCGTCATAAACCGTTGTAAACTGAACCGGGTATTGCTGTCGGATCAGGTTGGCAATGCTGTCATTGGCAAATACGCCTGCCCGGTCAAGTCCGTGTAATTCGTCCAAAGTTTTTAATTTTTTTACAGGTTCTCCAATTCTCCACATGAATTCCGGAGCAAAATAACCCAGGTAGTACAAGGGCAGGTCCTTCGTGTTTTCCAGGGTCCTGACCTCGCTGATATCTTTGTGATCGGGATTGTCATACAGCATATTGGCCATAGGGTATCCGAAAACTATTACCGAGCAAAGGAAGAAGACAACACAGTAAAATGCTTTTTCAATTTTTTTTATCCTGAGAAACCGGAAGATCAAAACTCCGGTAAAAAACAGCGCAAGAGAGGTAAGCGTATACCACACATAATATCCGTTCAGTTTTTCGCCAAAGTAAAACCAGGCGCCCAAAGGGAAAACCAGTCCGATCAGTCCGATCAAACCAAAGCCAAAATTAGCCAGAAAAGCATCCGTTTTGGATAATTTTTTAGCACTGTTGATCAGGTACTCAATATAGTAGGAAGTGGTAAAAGCGAGGGGAATAAGTACCGGCAGCAGGTACCTTGCCTTTTTGATAGGAATAAAGGAGAGCACAATTACCGCAAAAATCGTCCAGAGGAAATAGAAGGTATAAATTTTTTTATTTTGCACCCTGCGGATCAGGTAGGGGTACACAACCGCAAGCAAGGCGAAGAAAGTCCAGATACCGGATTGTATAAAGAAATTCCAGTAATAATAGAAGGGGCGCACATTGTGTTTTGACCAGGATCCGGTTTCTTTTTCCGCTGTGGCAAAGGCTGTCGGACCGTCAGTCATATAGATATAAAAAGCCCAGCTAAAACCAACTACGGCCATGATGAGCACTGAAACAAAAAGGGCTCCCCATTTGTTGCTGAAACCGCGATAACGAAAAACGAAGCCATAGGCCAGCAAAAAAGGCAGTAGAAGGGCATAATGCGGGATAGGCCCTTTGCTCATGATGGCA
>Ga0209391_10000101_pt1 | contig 31104 bp, 31 predicted proteins | sample PPLLak3March2015_FD_187246 | JGI IMG/M metagenome (GOLD analysis project Ga0209391, IMG submission 187246) | Freshwater sediment microbial communities from Prairie Pothole Lake near Jamestown, North Dakota, USA - PPLs Lake P7 Core (1) Depth... | ecosystem: Environmental > Aquatic > Freshwater >...
CGGTGATTTCAAATCAGCAGTTTAATCATGAGATTCCTCACCCCCGAGTTCCGCGGGGATTCGGAATGAACATTATAAGCCGTACAAGGATAAAGAAGTAAAAAGTAAAAAGTAAAAAGTAAAAAGAATCCGATTTGCAAACTTCAGAATATCAACTCAGGATTTCCTGCGTTTCATGACCAGACTGTCAGCCGGATAGGTCTGCTTCAACAGATCCATTTGTTCCCTGGCCCAGGTTTTAAGGGCTGTTTTCTGATCTTCCGTAAGCTTGGCTTCAGGATGTAGACCTAAATAGGTATAAGACTCGAGTGGCATTTCATTTTCATCGATCACCTCGATCACCTCTTCAAATTTGTGATTTTGAACAGCTATGGGCAATTGCGTAAAATTTGAAAAATTGAGGTGTTCTTTACCCTCGGTTACATGGTCATTCAGCCACCAGGCTACAGGTTGTATTTGGGAATACCAGGGATAGTTTGTCTTGTTGGAATGACAGTCATTGCAGGCCACACGCAGGATCTGTGACACATCTTCAGGGACCTTGTATTTTGTGCTTACATCAAGGGTCAGGTCATTGGAATCGTTTTTTTCAGGTCGGAAGAACTGGATCAGTACCAGAACAACAAGCAAACCGATCAGGATTTTTTTTAACATGGGTGAAAGTATTTGATAAGGTTTAAAAATAGTAATTTTATGCTGGTTTCAGTATGGCGTGCAACAGTTTTCTTGCAGCGATGGAAATTAAACAATTTTTAGTAAATTGTATCCAAAAAAGAAAGATATGAAAGATGGTATTATCATTGTTGGACTGTTTCTGTTATCCATGTTTTCCTGTGCACAGGAGGACACAAAGAAGAACGATCAACTGACCGGTCCTGATCCAAAGAATTATAAAACGGAACTGGTCCTCAAAGGTGTTGATATTCCCTGGGGTATGTGCTGGTTACCCGATGGATCTATGCTGGTTACGGAGATCAACGGAACCATTACACTGCTAAAGAACGGGAAATCAACACTCATTGGAAATGTGCCAAAAGTGTACCGAAACGGACAGGGCGGTTTGATGGATATTGAGGCGCACCCGAATTACAGCCAAAACGGCTGGATTTATATAACCTATTCCTCTGATGAAGGTGCGGAGAAAGGCGGAAATACGGCATTGATCAGGGCAAAATTAAAGGATAACCAGCTGGTTCAAATCGAAACACTGTACAAAGCGGTACCCAATACGACCAAGGTTCAGCACTTTGGCTCCCGTATTCGTTTTGATGATAAGGGCTATTTGTATTTCAGCATCGGAGACCGGGGGAATCATGATCTCTTACCCCAAAGTCTGACTCATGACGGAGGAAAAATATACCGACTGAAAGATGATGGTTCCATTCCTGCAGACAACCCCTTTATCCAGGTGCCAAATGCCAAAAAAGCAACTTATTCCTACGGACACAGAAACCCGCAGGGCATGGTTTTCAACAAAAAGACCGGCGAGATCTGGGTGAATGAACACGGTCCGCAGGGAGGTGACGAGATCAACGTGATTAAAAAAGGGGCCAATTACGGTTGGCCGGTCATTACCTATGGCATTAACTATAATGGTACCCCGATTACGGACATTACAAAAAAAGAGGGCATGGAACAACCGCTGCATTACTGGGTTCCGTCCATAGCACCCAGTGGCATGGAAATCGTTACAAGTAAACTGTATCCGGGATGGCAGGGGCAGGTATTGGTTGGTTCCCTGAAATTCCAGTACCTCGAGCTGTTAAAATTGAACAGCAGCAACAAGGTAAGCGGCAGGCTCAAATTGCTTGATAAAATTGGCAGGGTTCGCAATGTAAGGCAGGGCCCTGATGGTTATATATATGTAGCGGTTGAGCATGTAGGCATTTTAAAGATTATTCCCGGCAAATAACATCCCTAAAATCTTTTAACACAATATTTGCAACGCTTTACTATAAGTCTTTGACTAAATTTGTACCTTAGTAGTGCAATTAGCTCACATAAATTGGTTTATATGCAAACAAAATTTCGATTATTAAAGAGACCTGTGCCATTTTTTATGGCAACGGGATTAATACTTTTCTTGTTCTTGCTATCTGCACAGGCCTATGCCCAGGACACGGACAAATACATTGAATATAAGGGTAAAATTGTTTCGGATGTTACAGGAAAACCCCTTGAATTTGCGAGTATTACGCTGGCAGGAAGCAATATAGCCACTGTTTCAAACACAGAAGGTGAATTTTCATTAAAAGTACCTTTGGACCTTCAGGATAAAAGTGTGCTTATATCCTATTTGGGTTATGCAAACAGGGAGGTTCCTTTGTCGCAACTCAAGGCAGAGAAAAAGGAGATCAGAATGTCTGAATCTGTTGAGCGTTTGCCTGAAGTGAGTATTTCCACAAAAGATCCTGAAACCATAGTAAAGGAGGCTGCGAGAAGAATAAAGAACAATTACACTTCAGATCCGCTTATCATGACTGCTTTTTACAGGGAATCCATCAGTAAAGGCAAAAAATATGCCTCACTGTCAGAAGCCGTTGTTGAAATTTACAAGGAACCCTATGCTTCTTTTACGGAAGATGAGGCCCGTTTATTCAAGGCCAGAAAGAGTACGGATTACAGACGACTGGATACCCTCGTACTCAAATTACAGGGAGGCCCATACAATACCATAAGATTCGATGTGGCAAAAAACAGGGAACTGATCCTGGATGATGAAGCCTTGCGAAATTATTCTTTCACTTATAGCAGCCTGACCTCGATAAACAACAGACCGACCCATGTTATTTCATTCAGGCAGCTGCCCAGCATCGAGGAACCACTGTTTTACGGCAAACTGTTTATTGATGCCCAGACCTATGCCATAAGCAAAGTTGACATCAGTTTAAATCTCGAGAACGAAGAGCTGGCAAGTAAATATTTTGTGAAGAAAAAGCCTATAAATGCTGATGTTACACCGATAAAGGCAAATTATCAGGTCGATTACAAAGAGAGCAACGGCAAATGGTTTCAAAGCTACAGCCGCCTGGAACTGGGATTTAAGGTCAACTGGAAAAAGAAGTTGTTTAACTCAAACTATGATATCATCATTGAAATGGCAGTTACCGACTGGAAAAAGAATGAGGAAAATTTAAAGTTGAAAAATACCGAGAAATTGCGAACCAATGTTATTTTAACGGATAAGACCTCAGGTTTTGCCGATCCGGATTTCTGGGGCGAATACAACATCATTGAACCCGAAAAATCCATTGAGAATGCGATCGAGAAGATTCAGAAAAAGCTGGACTGAGTTGTACTTCTAAAACAAAATGGGACTTTCGGGTTCCATTTTTTTTTATAAAGATGTAATAATAAGTAAATTTTTTCATGTTCAAAAAGCTGTTAAAACCTGTTCTTATTTCCCTGGCCATACTGCTGCTGCTGGTAGCTGTTTTTGTTGGCCTGGTTTATGCCGGTGTTTTCGGACAGCTTTACTCCAGGGAGGAATTGAAGCGTTTTAAAAATGAAACGGCTTCAGTGGTATTCTCTGAAGACGGAAAGATCATTGGGAAGTTCTTTTCTGAAAACAGAACCAATGTCCAGTTCAAAGATCTGCCCGATCACTTGATAAACGCCCTCCTCGCTGCTGAGGATGTAAGGTTTTATGATCACCAGGGAATCGATACCCGAAGTCTGATCAGGGTGCTGGTCAAAAGTATTATTTTGCGGCAGGAAGAAGCCGGTGGGGGCAGTACGATCACCCAGCAACTGGCCAAGAATATGTATGGACGTTCCGATCATGGGCTTTTAAGCACTCCGGTCAATAAATTTAAAGAGATCATACTGGCTAACCGCCTGGAACATGTTTACAGCAAAGAGGATATCCTGCAGTTGTATTTAAATACGGTCCCTTTCGGGGAAGATGTATTTGGTATTGAAAGTGCAGCGCAGCGCTATTTTAATAAAGGCGCTGCAAACCTAGGTGTGGAAGAAGGCGCGGTGCTCATAGGTATGCTGAAGGCGAATACCTATTACAATCCCAGGTTAAATCCGGGGAATGCAGTGAAAAGAAGAAATGTGGTACTCGATCAGATGGTCAGGTATGGGTTTCTTGAGGAGTCAATTAAAGATTCCCTGAAACAAATTCCGCTGGGCCTGGATTACGCAAACCTGAGTACGCAGGGCACTGCGAATTACTTTCTTGAAATGATCAGAAAAGACCTGCTGGGAATTATCGATGAAATAAATAAAACAGAAGGCACAACGTATAATTTGTACAAAAGCGGACTGATCATTGAGACAACTTTGAATGCAGCATTGCAGGATCTGGTGCTGCGTGCATATCAACAACATTTAAAAAAAATGCAGGCCCTGATCGACAGGCAATACAGTCGCAGTGCAGGTAAGCGTCAGCTTGACAAACTCGCCGTTTCTGAACTGAAGCGTTTGGGCAGGGAACAGGATCTGGAGATAAAGAAAAAAATGGAACTGTTCTCCTGGGATGGATTTTACAGTGATTCCATTTCAGTAAAAGACAGTCTGGTAAAAGAACTCACGCGCCTGCACGCGGGGTTTTTGGCCCTGAATCCGCGAACGGGTGCGGTGCGTGCCTGGGCAGGCGGTATAGAATTCAGAAGGTATCCTTACGATCAGATCTTTGCACAGCGTCAGGTAGCTTCAGCTTTTAAACCGGTTTTATATGCGGCAGCGCTGGAGGCAGGGATAAGTCCGTGCCAGTATCTGGATAATGATCCCCTGGTCTTTAAAGATCTGAACAACTGGGCTCCGCAAAATTATGACAAGTCCTTTGGCGGGAATTTTTCCGTGTCGGCTGCGCTGGCCCACTCGATGAACATCCCTTCGATCAACCTCTTTCTGGCGCTGCCTTTTGAAAATATAAACAAGACCTGGAAGGATCTGGGCTTCAGCCAGCCGCTGGAAGCAAATCCCTCAGTGGCCCTGGGCACTGCTAATGCGAGTATTTATGAGTTGGCCATCGCCTATGCGGCCTTTGCTAACGGAGGTAAAAAAATTCAGCCAAAATCTATTCTTGCCGTCAAAACGGCCGAAGGCAAAACGATTTATAAAGGGCAGTTAACAAGCTCAGGGCAAAGGGTATTGACAGAAGAAACCAGTGTAATGATGAACGCCATGCTTCAAAAAGCGGTTAAAGAAGGAACGGGCAGGGCTTTGGCTGCTCAATATGGTGTGCTTATGGATTTAGCAGGGAAAACAGGCACTTCCCAGGATTATGGCGATGCCTGGTTTGCTGCCTATAACAAAAACCTGGTTTTGGTTACCAGGGTGGGATGTAACTTACCTAAAGTGCATTTCAGCAGTGGAGCTTACGGATCCGGTGGGGCCTTAGCCTTGCCGCTGGTTGGCTTAACGCTGAAAGCGGTACAGAAAAGCCCGGAATTGAGAAAAAAAGTAGATGGAAAATTTGCCATGCTCCGTGAAGATGAGGCACAAAAATTGGCCTGTGAAGATCGGATAGAGGATTCTGCCTTCGAAAGCAGGATGGAGGAACTCTTTAAAAAACGTGGTACTACCTCAGAAAAGGCAGCAAAAAAGGCTGAAAGAGAATTAAAAAAAGGAGAAAAAGAGTCTTTCTTTAAAAGGCTATTTAAAAAAAAGGAAAAAAATTAAAACAATGAGACTGTATTTTGAATTATAAAATTATTTAGTCGATCTCCTGCCCGGAAATTCCGGAGCAGCTCGCAACATACAGCAACATGATCTGAGAGTGCTTTTCCCCGTAAATGGGTTTCATTCAAATTGAGCTCCGGGGGGATTATACAACAAAAACTTATATTATATATATGGTGTAGCCTACAGAAAATTACGGGTACATTTTCTGTCAGATTCTCCCATCATGCATATTTTGTTGTCCTCAATCGAACAAATGGGCCATAATGGCTATGCCACCAAATAAAAAAAGGAAAACGAGAGCTATGCAGATTGCAATGAGCATGATGAGCAAACTGCCTTTGGCATAATTCTGCTTGTGTATATTGGTGTTTCCATCAAAGGCCCAGATCAGGAGCATGATAAATCCGATCAGGGGCAGCGAGGTGATGAAAATGGTAATAGCCCAATCCCTGACGGACAGGATACGAATTTTTTCTGAAGGCAGTTGTTCCATGTTTTTTTTATTTGATTAATAAATTTAGGTAAAATACACGAGATGTCATTTAAATGGAAAAATTAATTATCTTTGCAGCCCACAAACTAAAATTAAAATTTAACAATTAATGGAACTGATGAAAGGAGGTGCATCGCAATGTTAATAATTCCTGTAAAGGATGGCGAAAACATAGATAGGGCTTTAAAAAAATTCAAGAGAAAATTTGACAGCACCAAGACGATGAAAAATTTACGCGACCGTAAACAATTCACAAAGCCATCGGTAACAAAAAGACAGCAAAAACTTAAAGCTAAGTATATTCAAGGTATAAGAACCAATGAAGAGAAAGGATAGTTTTATGTTTCTTAATAAAATGATCCGCTTGCATACGCAGGCGGATTTTTTTTTGTTTTTAAGGGAATGTTTCTGAAGATTTTTGTAAATTTGAATAAGGTGTAGTTTTTTATGATACCTTCATTATTGATTTTCGTAATAGCAGCCCATTGAGCATAACTTCGTTTGTACAGTATCTCCAGCTTGAGAAAAAATATGCTTCTCATTCGGTTACGGCCTATCAGAGAGATCTTAATTCTTTTTTGACTTTTTGTGCGGAGCAGTTCGGCAGAACGGATGTTGAAAATCTGGATTACTCTTTTATAAGGTACTGGATCGTTTCTCTGGTTGATAACAAGATATCCAATCGGTCTGTTAACAGGAAAATGAGCGCCTTGAAATCTTACTATAATTTTTTGCTCAAATCGAAACAGATCAGCTCACATCCGATGGCAGCCCATAAATCCCTAAAAACCTCAAAACGGGTGAATGTTCCGTTCAATGCGGATGAGATGAAGGAAGTGATGGAATTATTGGCTCAGGGTGAGGATCTGATTTCACTGAGAAACAGGTTGATCGTTGAGATGCTCTACACCACGGGGATGAGAAGGGCGGAGCTGATCGGGCTGACCGAAAGCGATATTGATCTCAGTGCCGGGGTGTATAAAGTAACCGGAAAAAGGAACAAGCAAAGGTATATACCCATTTTGAATTCAGTAGTGCCAACTATAAAGCGGTACCGTGAACTAAAAGGTGAGGTGAAGGATCCGGATGCAGCGTTTTTTAACACCGGGTCAGGAAAAAAATTATACCCAACTTTAGTATATAGAATAGTAAATGATTATTTTAGTAAAGTGTCCAGCAAGGTCAAAAAGAGTCCGCATATCATAAGGCATTCCTTTGCTACACATTTATTAAATGAAGGTGCAGATCTGAACTCCGTGAAAGAATTACTCGGACATACCAGTTTGGCATCTACACAAGTGTACACGCATAATAGCTTAAATGAATTAAAAAAGATGTATAACCAGGCTCACCCTAGGAGCATTAAAAACCAAGAATTATGAAAGTATTTGTTCAGTCGGTTAATTTTAACATAGACAAGGATTTGGTTTCTTTTACAGAAAAAAAAGTATCTAATCTGGAGAAGTTCAATGAATCAATTATCAATGCAGAGGTTTTTTTTAAGGTGCAGAAAACAAGTGATAAGGAAAATAAGGTAACAGAAATAAAGATTAATATACCGGGAAGTGATCTCGTGGCCAAGAAACAAAACAAGACTTTTGAAGAAGGAGTGAATTTATGTGTGGAATCTTTAAAGAAACAGTTGTTAAAAAAGAAGGAAAAACAAAGCTTTTGATTTTGAAAAAATAAACAAAAAAAGTTTTGTAGAAAACATAAAACTTTATACATTTGCAAACCGTTAGAAAAACGGTTTGTTTTTTTGTGCCCTAATTGAAAAGATATTCTTTAAAAAGAGCGAAAAAACAGAATTTATGCCGATATAGCTCAGTTGGCTAGAGCAGCTGATTTGTAATCAGCAGGTCGCGGGTTCGAGCCCCTCTATCGGCTCTTGTTCTTTGATATTAAAATTTTTTGGGGAGATACTCAAGCGGCCAACGAGGACAGACTGTAACTCTGTTGGGCAACCTTCGCAGGTTCGAATCCTGCTCTCCCCACATTTTTTGAAAAAAATTAATGCGGGAGTAGCTCAGTTGGTAGAGCTTCAGCCTTCCAAGCTGAATGTCGCGGGTTCGAGTCCCGTCTCCCGCTCCAGATCTTTAGCAGGAAAATCGAAGGCGGTATACCTTGATCAGCTGAAATTTTCAGCATAAATATACCGGAATCCTGAAATTAAAAAGCCGGTGTAGCTCAGGGGTAGAGCGTTTCCTTGGTAAGGAAGAGGTCACGGGTTCAATTCCCGTCATTGGCTCTTGATTTGTTAGATAAGCCTTGTCGGCGCAATGGAGTGGAGTTTGGTTTTCGGGACGGGTAACTTACTCTTGTATATTTATCACTACAAATATTATTATTAACACAATTATATAACTAAGACATAAATTTAATCATCATGGCAAAAGCAACTTTTGATCGTTCGAAACCACACTTAAATATTGGTACTATTGGCCACGTGGATCACGGTAAAACTACTTTAACGGCAGCTATCACTACGGTTTTAGCTAAGCTTGGTCTTTCTGAGGTCAAATCCTTTGATCAGATCGATAACGCACCGGAAGAAAAAGAAAGAGGTATTACAATTAATACTGCACACGTTGAGTATTCAACTGCAAAGCGTCACTATGCACACGTAGATTGTCCGGGTCACGCGGATTACGTTAAGAACATGGTTACCGGTGCTGCCCAGATGGACGGTGCTATTCTTGTAGTAGCGGCTACTGATGGTCCGATGCCACAGACCCGTGAGCACATCCTTTTAGGCCGTCAGGTAGGTATTCCAAGAATGGTTGTATTCATGAACAAAGTGGATATGGTTGACGATCCGGAATTGCTGGAGCTTGTTGAAATGGAAGTAAGAGACTTGCTGAATTTCTACGACTATGATGGTGATAACGGACCAGTTATTCAGGGATCTGCTTTAGGAGCTTTGAACGGAGAAGAAAAATGGACTGCCAAAGTAATGGAATTGATGGATGCTGTTGATAGCTGGATTGAATTACCACCACGTGATATCGATAAGCCTTTCCTGATGCCTGTTGAAGATGTATTCTCTATTACAGGTCGTGGAACAGTAGCTACCGGTAGAATTGAACTGGGTGTTGCCAACACTGGCGATGCGGTTGAGATCATTGGTATGGGTGCTGAGAAACTGACCTCCACAATTACAGGAGTTGAAATGTTCAGAAAGATCTTAGACAGAGGTGAAGCCGGAGATAACGTAGGATTGTTGTTAAGAGGTATTGACAAGGAAACCATAAAAAGAGGAATGGTAATATGCAAGCCGGGATCTGTTAAGCCTCACAAACTTTTCAAAGCTGAGTTGTATATCCTGAAAAAAGAAGAAGGTGGTCGTCACACTCCTTTCCACAAAAACTACCGTCCGCAGTTCTATGTAAGAACAACCGACGTTACCGGAACCATTATACTTCCTGACGGAGTTGAAATGGTAATGCCAGGCGATAACTTAACAGTTAAAGTTGAATTGCTTCAGACAATTGCCATGAATCTTGGATTGCGTTTTGCGATCCGTGAAGGTGGTAGAACAGTTGGTGCCGGTCAGGTAACTGAGATTTTAGACTAAGTAATGAAGCTTATATAATTCTTCAAAAGGTTTCTGTCAGACAAAGTTTTGACAGAAACCTTTGTTGACATTGTATAAATTCTTTTTTAAAAATAAGCGTGCTCTTTTTTCCAAAAAGGGTGTGCCCCAGGCGCACTTTCAGACTGAAATTTATAAGCGCACAAGATACGGGTGTAGCTCAGTTGGTAGAGCACTGGTCTCCAAAACCAGGTGTCGGGAGTTCGAGCCTCTCCACCCGTGCATAATTAGAAGTATATGGAATTAGTTAATTATATTAAGGATTCTATTGAAGAACTCAAGAATCATGTGACCTGGATGTCCTGGTCTGAGGCTCAGAAGAACACTGTAGTAGTTGCTGTATTTACTATCATTTTTTCAATTGCTGTTTTTTTAGTGGATAAAACCTTTGAATTCGGTTTTGAGAAATATTTTGATTTATTTAATTAATAAGGAGCATGTCTGATAATATAATGAAGTGGTATGCTGTTCGCGCGATCGGTGGCCAAGAGAATAAGATCAAAACCTATATCGAGAATGAAATATTCCGATTAGGCTTATCAGACTATGTAAAACAGGTTTTGGTTCCCACTGAAAAAGTAATTCAGATCAGGGACGGGAAAAAATATAATAAGGAAAAGGTCTATTTTCCGGGGTACATCATGATCGAAGCCAATTTGAGCGGAGAGGTACCCCATGTAATTAAGTCAGTTACAGGAGTGATCGGATTTTTAGGTGAGACCAAAGGAGGAGATCCGGTTCCACTGAGAAAAGCGGAAGTGAACAGGATGTTGGGCACGGTTGATGAACTGGCAGTACAAAATGAAAACGTGGCGATCCCATTTGTAAGGGGAGAAACGGTAAAAGTGATCGACGGTCCATTCAACGGATTTGACGGTACTATTGAAAAAATTAATGAAGAAAAGAGAAAACTTGAAGTAATGGTCAAGATCTTTGGTCGTAAAACACCACTGGAATTGAACTATATGCAGGTTGAGAAAATATCATAACTGTTACACGAACTCAGATAAACATAGCTTCCAGATTTGTTTGTCTACAACATGATTAAAAATGGCAAAAGAAGTTAGTAAAATAGTTAAATTACAGGCACGTGGAGGTGCAGCAAATCCTTCACCGCCTATTGGACCCGCACTGGGTTCTGCCGGGGTTAATATCATGGAATTTTGCAAGCAGTTTAATGCAAGAACCCAGGATAAAGCCGGTAAGATATGTCCGGTAGTGATTACCGTGTACAAGGATAAATCCTTTGATTTTGTTGTAAAAACTGCTCCGGCAGCTATACAGTTACTGGAAGCGTCCAAATTAAAAAGCGGTTCAGGGGTTCCCAACAGAAAAAAGGTGGCAACAGTTACCTGGGATCAGGTGAAAGCAATCGCTGAAGATAAAATGCAGGATTTAAATGCTTTTGAAATTGAATCAGCCATGAAAATGGTTGCAGGTACAGCGCGTTCTATGGGAATTAAAGTAAAGGGAGATGCTCCTGTTAAAAAAGGTTAATTATGGCAAGAGTTACAAAAAAACAAAAAGTCGCAAGAGCTAAAGTTGATGTGAATGTTGCACATAATTTATTGGATGCCTCTGCTTTAGTTAAAGAAATCACCAACGTAAATTTCGATGCAAGTGTTGATATCGCTGTTCGTTTGGGTGTTGATCCGCGTAAAGCAAATCAAATGGTCAGGGGTGTGGTAACTTTGCCACACGGAACAGGTAGAGAGGTAAGGGTACTTGCCCTCGTTACTCCTGATAAGGAAGCTGAGGCAAAAGAAGCCGGAGCTGATTACGTTGGATTGGATGATTACCTTCAAAAAATTAAAGAAGGATGGACAGATGTTGATGTGATTGTTACCATGCCGAGTATTATGGGTAAGTTAGGTCCGCTGGGAAGAATTTTAGGTCCCCGTGGTTTGATGCCAAACCCAAAAACCGGTACTGTAACAATGGATGTCGCTAAAGCGGTTATGGATGTGAAAGGCGGTAAGATTGACTTTAAAGTCGATAAGACCGGTATTGTTCACAGCGCCATTGGAAAAGCATCATTTGAAGCTGATAAACTTGCTGAAAATGCTCATGAGCTAATTCATACCCTGATTAAATTAAAACCATCAACTGTAAAAGGTTCTTACATCAAAAGTATTTACATTTCAAGTACGATGAGCCCTGCGGTTGCTGTTGATACCAAAACCATTTAATCAGTTAAAGTTATCGAATAATGAAAAGAGAAGATAAAGCATTAGTAATTGATCAATTAACGAGCAAATTAGCTGAGAACAATGTGATCTATATGGCCGATATTTCCGGTCTGAATGCAACAGAAACATCTAATTTACGCAGAGCCTGTTTTAAAGCAAATATAAAGCTGGCTGTTGTGAAGAATACCCTGCTTGCAAAAGCAATGATAAAATCTGATAAGGATTTTGGAGAACTGCCTACTATTTTAAAGGGCAATACCTCTATTATGATGTCTGACACAGGAAATGCACCTGCCAAAGTGATTAAGGAATTCAGAAGAAAATCTGCAAAACCTGTACTGAAGGGAGCATTTGTACATGAGGCCGTTTATGTTGGCGATGACCAGCTGGATGCCCTTGTGAACATCAGATCTAAGGAAGAAGTTATAGGCGAAATAGTAACCATCTTACAATCACCTGCTAAAAATGTTATTTCAGCATTGAAATCAGGAGGAGGTAAAATAGCCGGTATACTCAAAACATTATCAGAAAAAGAATAATACACACTAAAACTAAATAAATAAAAATTTAAAATTCAAAGAAAATGGCAGATTTAAAAGATTTCGCAGAAAAATTAGTTAGCTTAACAGTAAAAGAAGTTAATGAACTGGCAAAGATTTTAAAAGAAGAATATGGAATCGAGCCTGCAGCTGCTGCTGTAGCTGTTGCTGGCCCTGCGGCTGGTGGTGATGCTGAAGAAGCTGTTGAGGAAAAAACAGAATTTGATGTAATCTTAAAGGCAGCTGGTCCAGCTAAACTGGCAGTTGTTAAATTGGTTAAAGAATTGACCGGTTTGGGCTTGAAAGAGGCTAAAGATATCGTTGATGCCGCTCCTTCTCCATTAAAGCAAGGTATTTCTAAAGACGAAGCTGAAGGATTGAAAGCAGCTTTGGTTGAAGCTGGAGCTGAGGTAGAGGTTAAATAACTATTCTTACTTAAACACTTAAGGTTTAGGTCTTTAGGTTAACACCTTAAGGCCTAAACCATTTTGCATATATATTCTTACATATATTTTAATTTAAATATTTCTCCATTGGCAACGAAAAAAAATAACCAAAGAATAAATTTTTCATCAACCAAATTGTCAACTCCCTATCCTGATTTTCTCGATATTCAGATCAAGTCATTTCAGGATTTTTTCCAGCTGGAAACCAAATCTGACGAAAGGAGCAATGAAGGATTATTTCAAACCTTCCAGGATAATTTTCCAATCACAGACACGAGGAACAATTTTGTACTAGAATTTTTAGATTATTTCGTTGACCCCCCAAGATATAGCATTCAGGAATGTATAGAAAGAGGGTTGACGTATAGTGTGCCTTTAAAAGCCCGTTTGAAATTGTACTGCACCGATGAGGAGCATGAAGACTTTGAAACGATCGTGCAGGATGTTTATCTGGGAACCATCCCATACATGACCCACAGTGGTACTTTCGTAATAAATGGTGCTGAACGCGTGGTTGTATCTCAATTGCACAGATCACCGGGCGTATTTTTCGGACAGTCATTCCACGCAAACGGAACAAAATTGTATTCGGCAAGGGTAATTCCTTTTAAAGGCTCCTGGATCGAATTTGCTACAGACATCAATCAGGTCATGTACGCCTATATCGACAGGAAGAAAAAATTACCGGTTACCACCCTGTTCAGGGCCATCGGATTTGAAAGGGATAAAGACATCCTCGAAATATTCGACCTGGCTGAGGAAGTGAAAGTTTCCAAGAGTGGTTTAAAAAAATATTTGGACAGAAAACTGGCCGCAAGGGTTTTAAAGACCTGGTTTGAAGATTTCGTTGACGAGGATACCGGGGAGGTAATTTCAATTGAAAGAAATGAAATTGTTCTGGACCGGGATACGGTTCTGGAAAAAGAACATATTGATGAGATCGTTGACTCAGGGGCCAAAACTATTTTGTTGCACAAAATAGATAATGAAACCGGAGATTATGCCATCATCCACAATACCCTGCAAAAAGACCCTACCAACTCGGAAAAAGAGGCCGCAGAGCATATCTACCGACAGTTGAGGAATGCAGAACCACCTGATTACGAGACTGCTAAAGGGGTTATTCAGAAATTATTCTTTTCTGATCAGCGATACAACCTGGGTGAGGTTGGCCGTTACAGAATGAACAAGAAATTAAATCTGGACGTCAATATTGATGAACGTGTATTGACCAAGCAGGACATCATCACCATCGTTAAGAACCTGATCAACCTGATCAATTCGAAAGCTGAAGTAGATGATATCGACCACTTGTCGAACCGTAGGGTAAGAACTGTTGGAGAACAGCTTTCGAGCCAGTTCGGTGTCGGACTTTCCCGTATGGCCAGAACCATACGCGAAAGAATGAACGTAAGAGATAACGAGGTATTTACCCCGATTGACCTGATCAACGCAAAGACCCTGTCATCGGTGATCAATTCATTCTTTGGTACGAACCAGTTATCACAGTTCATGGATCAGACAAATCCGCTTGCAGAAATTACCCATAAACGAAGGTTATCTGCACTCGGGCCCGGAGGTCTGTCAAGAGAAAGAGCCGGTTTTGAGGTGCGTGACGTTCACTACACGCATTACGGAAGGTTGTGTCCGATAGAAACCCCCGAAGGACCAAACATCGGTTTGATCTCTTCTTTATCTGTTTTTGCGAAAGTAAACAACCTTGGATTTATTGAAACTCCTTATCGTGAAGTTCACGGAGGAAAGATCGATGTGAGTAAGGAACCTGTTTACCTGAGTGCAGAAGAAGAAGAAGGCATGAAGATTGCCCAGTCAAATCTGGATTTGAATAAAGACGGTAAGATTGTTCTGGATAAAGTTGTTGCCCGGGAAGAAGGAGACTTTCCGGTAGTTGCCGCTGAAGAGATCAATTATATGGACGTAGCTCCAAACCAGATAGCCTCTATATCCGCTTCACTGATACCATTTTTGGAACATGATGATGCGAACAGAGCCCTGATGGGGTCAAACATGATGCGTCAGGCCGTGCCACTGATGAAACCTGAAGCTCCGATTGTAGGAACGGGTTTGGAAAGAGGCGTGGCTTCAGATTCACGTATCCTGATCAATGCGGAAGACGATGGTATTGTTACCTATGTTGATTCAAATAAGATCGAAATAAAATACGAAAGATCAGAGAACGAAAGAATCGTCAGTTTTGAAAGCGATACCAAAGTTTATGAACTGATCAAGTTCAGAAAAACCAACCAGGGAACGACCATAAACCTGCATCCTATTGTAAGAAAAGGAGATAAGGTGAGCAAAGGACAGGTACTGTGCGAAGGTTATGCCACACAGAACGGCGAACTGGCACTGGGTATCAACATGAAGGTTGCCTTTATGCCATGGAAGGGTTATAACTTTGAGGACGCTATTGTGATCTCTGAGCGCGTGGTAAGAGAGGATATTTTTACATCCATCCACATAGATGAATATGCGCTGGAAGTGAGAGATACCAAACTCGGTGCAGAAGAATTAACACCTGATATTCCAAACGTAAGTGAAGAGGCAACCAAGGATCTTGACGAAAACGGAATGATCCGTATTGGTGCTGAGATCAAACCGGGAGATATTTTGATTGGAAAGATCACTCCAAAAGGAGAATCAGATCCAACTCCTGAAGAGAAATTGCTCAGGGCCATTTTTGGTGATAATGCCGGCGATGTTAAAGATGCTTCTCTAAAAGCTTCACCTTCACTGCGCGGCGTGGTTATCGATAAAAAACTCTTCCAGAGATCGATCAAGGATAAAGTTAAAAAGGTAAAAGAGACCAATGACCTGGCCAAACTGGAAGCCGAGTATACGGTTAAGATAGACAGTCTGAGAGAACAACTCATAGACAAATTGTTTGTGCTTGTCAATGGCAAAACTTCTCAGGGCGTGCAGAATGACCTCGAAGAGGAAATACTGGCTAAAGGTAAAAAGTTTACCCACAAGATGCTGAGTTCTGTAATGGATTTTGAGCATTTGACCAAGGGTACCTGGACTACCGACCTGGATGTCAATAAACTGATCGGCCAGTTGATCCATAACTACAAGATCAAATTAAGCGACCTGCAGGGATCATTGCGCAGAAAGAAATTTACCATCACGCTTGGCGATGAACTGCCAAAAGGTATCTTAAAACTGGCTAAGATCTACGTGGCTAAAAAACGCAAACTGAAGGTTGGTGATAAAATGGCAGGTCGTCATGGTAACAAAGGTATTGTTGCCAAGATCGTGCGCCAGGAGGATATGCCTTTCCTTGAAGACGGAACACCGGTAGACATAGTTTTGAACCCGCTTGGAGTACCTTCGCGTATGAATATCGGTCAGATCTACGAAACCGTGCTCGGCTGGGCAGGAAAGAATTTAGGTGAAACTTATGCAACCCCGATCTTCGACGGTGCGAATATAGACCAGATCACTGAGCTGACTAAAAAAGCCGGAATTCCTCAATTTGGCCACACCTATTTATTTGATGGTGGTACAGGTGAACGGTTCGACCAGGCTGCTACTGTTGGTGTAATTTATATGATCAAACTCGGACACATGATCGATGATAAGATGCATGCACGTTCTATAGGACCCTACTCGCTGATCACACAGCAGCCACTGGGTGGTAAAGCACAGTTTGGTGGACAGCGTTTTGGTGAGATGGAGGTTTGGGCACTTGAAGCCTATGGCGCATCAGCAACCTTAAGAGAGATCTTAACGGTTAAATCCGATGACGTGATGGGCAGGGCGAAGACCTATGAAGCCATTGTTAAAGGCGAGCCTATGCCGGAACCCGGACTGCCGGAATCATTTAACGTTTTGATGCACGAACTTATTGGTCTGGGATTAGACGTAAGATTAGAAGAATAAATTATTTAAAGTAGCAGTACCTCCGGGTACTGCTTTTATAAATTTTCAATTTTAAATTCTTTACCATTATCATGGCAAGACAGAAAGAAAAATACACCGTAAAAAAGTTCAATAAAATCAGTATTGGTTTGGCCTCTCCGGAGTCTATTCTTGAAAAATCAAGAGGAGAAGTGCTCAAGCCGGAAACCATCAATTACCGGACACACAAACCTGAAAGAGACGGTTTGTTCTGTGAAAGGATTTTTGGCCCGGTAAAAGATTATGAATGCGCCTGCGGTAAATATAAAAGAATTCGTTACAAAGGAATTATTTGTGACCGTTGCGGGGTTGAAGTAACCGAGAAAAAAGTAAGAAGGGACAGGATAGGGCATATCAACCTGGTTGTTCCCATTGCCCATATCTGGTATTTCAGATCCCTGCCCAATAAAATGGGATACCTGCTCGGACTTCCTTCCAAAAAACTGGATATGATCATTTACTACGAAAGATACGTAGTAATACAACCGGGTATCGCTAAAAACCTGGAAGGGGATTCACTGCAGAAACTCGATTTTTTAACAGAAGAAGAATACCTCGATATACTGGAAACCCTGCCACAGGAGAACCAGTACCTCGATGACAGCGATCCGGATAAATTCATTGCAAAAATGGGCGCTGAATGTCTCATCGATCTGTTATCAAGGATCAACCTGGATGAATTGTCCTATGAGTTAAGACATAGTGCCAATACAGAGACCAGCAAACAGCGTAAGATGGAGTCGTTAAAACGTCTCAATGTTGTTGAATCTTTCAGGGAAGCCAATTTGATCAAGCAGAATTTACCGGAATGGATGATCATGAAGGTGGTACCGGTTATTCCGCCCGAATTGCGTCCGCTGGTTCCTCTGGACGGAGGAAGGTTTGCCACTTCCGATCTAAATGATCTTTACCGAAGGGTGATCATCAGAAATAACCGTTTAAAAAGGTTGATGGAAATAAAAGCTCCGGAAGTGATCCTTCGCAACGAAAAACGTATGTTGCAGGAGTCGGTTGATTCACTTTTCGACAATACAAGAAAGGCCTCAGCCGTAAAAACAGAGTCTAACAGACCTTTAAAATCCCTGTCAGATTCACTCAAGGGCAAGCAGGGCCGGTTCCGTCAGAACCTCCTTGGTAAGCGGGTTGATTATTCCGCTCGTTCGGTAATCGTCGTGGGTCCTGAATTAAAATTGTATGAATGCGGTATTCCTAAGGATATGGCAGCCGAACTTTACAAGCCTTTTATCATTCGTAAATTAATAGAAAGAGGTATTGTTAAAACAGTTAAATCTGCTAAAAAAATTATTGACAAAAGAGAACCCGTTGTTTGGGATATACTTGAAAATATATTAAAAGGACACCCGGTATTGTTAAACCGGGCTCCAACCCTTCACCGTTTGGGTATACAGGCGTTTCAGCCAAAGCTGATCGAAGGAAAGGCTATTCAGCTGCACCCATTGGTTTGTACGGCCTTCAATGCCGACTTCGATGGTGACCAGATGGCAGTGCACCTGCCCCTGGGAAGCGAAGCCATACTGGAAGCACAATTGTTGATGCTCGCCTCACATAATATCCTGAACCCAGCCAATGGTTCACCTATTACCGTTCCTTCTCAGGACATGGTTTTGGGTCTGTATTATATGACCAAAGAACGACGTTCAACTCCTGAAAATAAAGTGAAGGGAGAAGGATCAACTTTCTATTCTCTTGAAGAAGTTGAGATCGCTTTTAATGAAAAGAAGGTCGACCTGAACGCCATTATCAAAGTTAAGGCAGATGACCTGAATGAAAATGGAGAGATCATATCCAAAATAATTGAAACCACTGTTGGTCGGGTATTGTTCAATGAAGTGGTACCTGTAGAAGCAGGATTTATCAATGAGGTACTCACCAAAAGATCGCTGAGGGATATTATCGGAAGAATTTTAAAGGTAACCGATGTGCCAACTACCGGCAAATTCCTGGATGCCATAAAGGATATGGGTTACCAGTTCGCTTTTAAAGGCGGTTTGTCGTTCAGTTTGGGGGATATCATTATTCCTGAAGAGAAATATGCGATGATCGAAGCTGCCAACGGACAGGTAGATACCATTATGGCGAGCTACAATATGGGTATGCTGACCAATAAGGAAAGATATAACCAGGTTATTGACGTTTGGAGCTCTGCCAATAATAAATTGACCGACCTTTCCATGAAACGTCTGCGTGAAGACCAGCAGGGATTCAACTCGGTGTATATGATGCTTGATTCAGGTGCCAGGGGTTCGAAAGAGCAGATCAGACAGCTTACAGGTATGCGCGGACTGATGGCAAAACCAAAGAAATCTACCGCGGGAGGTGGTGAGATCATCGAAAATCCGATCATCTCCAACTTCAAGGAAGGACTGTCCATTCTTGAATACTTCATCTCGACCCACGGAGCACGTAAAGGTTTGGCGGATACCGCTTTAAAAACTGCCGATGCAGGATATCTGACAAGAAGGCTTGTTGACGTTGCACAGGATGTGATCATTACTGAAGTAGACTGTGAAACGCTGAGAGGATTGGAAGTTTTCGCCTTGAAGAAAAATGATGAAGTGGTTGAATCACTTGGTGAAAGAATTTTGGGACGGGTTTCTTTGCACGATGTGTACAATCCGGAAACCGATGAACTGATCATCAAATCCGGTGAAACATTTAACGAAGAAAGGGTAGCAAAAATCATGAATTGCCGCTTGGAATCAGTTGAGGTGCGTTCAGCGCTCACCTGTGAATCCAAAAAGGGAATTTGCGCAAAATGTTACGGCATCAGTCTTTCGACCAATAAAACAGTACAAAAAGGTGAAGCCGTAGGTGTTGTGGCGGCACAATCGATCGGTGAGCCCGGTACCCAGCTTACACTTCGTACCTTCCACGCCGGTGGTACCGCCGGAAATATTTCGGAAGAAAATGAGATGGTGGCCAATTTCTCTGGTAAGATACAGATAGATGACCTTAAAACCGTAAAAGGGGTAGATACCAAAGGAGAAGCTGTTGATATTGTTATTTCCAGAACTACGGAAATCAGAATTATCGATCCGCGTACAGATCTTGTGTTGAGTGCCAATAACATTCCATACGGTTCGAACCTCCTGATCAAAGACCTGGAGACCATTAAGAAGGGGACAGTAATTTGTAACTGGGATCCATATAATGGGGTTATCGTATCAGAATTTAAAGGTAAGGTTGAGTTCGAGGATATCCTTGAAGGCAGTACCTATAAAGTTGAAATTGACGAACAGACCGGATTCAGGGAAAAAGTTATCGCCGATTTCAAAAAGAAAAATGTTGCACCGAATTTGTTGATCAAAGATAAGTCCGGAGAAACACTTCAGTCATATAGTTTACCTGTTGGCGCTCACCTGCTTGTAGATGATGGTGAAAAGATTGAAGCCGGTAAGATCCTGGTTAAAATACCAAGAAGATCTGGTAAAGCAGGCGATATCACGGGTGGTTTACCACGTGTTACCGAATTGTTCGAAGCCCGTGACCCATCAAATCCGGCAGTTGTTTCTGAGATCGACGGGGTAATATCATTTGGTAAAGTTAAACGAGGCAACAGGGAAGTTGTGGTAGAATCCAAACTGGGTGATGTTAAACGCTATCTGATCAAGCTTTCCAACCAGATACTGGTTCAGGAAAACGACTTTGTAAAGGCCGGAATGCCTCTGTCTGACGGAGCCATTACACCTACTGATATTTTGAATATCCAGGGGCCATCAAAGGTTCAGGAATATTTGGTGAATGAAATTCAGGAGGTTTACCGCTTACAAGGGGTAAAAATCAATGACAAGCACTTCGAAGTTATTGTGCGTCAGATGATGCGCAAGGTTAGAATTGTGGATTCAGGTGATACCCTGTTCCTCGAAGATCAGCTGGTTCATAAAGATGACTTTATGGATGAGAATGACAAGATCTTTGGAATGAAGGTAGTAGAAGATCCGGGAGATTCTGAAAACCTTAAATCGGGACAAATCGTGAGTGCGAGAAAATTGCGCGACGAAAACTCACTCCTGATCAGGAATGACAAGAATATCGTGGTTGCAAGGGATTCATTCCCAGCAACAGCAGAACCGATCCTACAGGGTATAACCAGAGCTTCGCTTCAGACCAAATCATTTATTTCCGCGGCCTCCTTCCAGGAGACAACCAAGGTATTGAATGAAGCAGCCGTTGCCGGTAAAGTAGATTACCTTGAAGGTTTGAAGGAAAATGTAATCGTTGGTAAGAAAATTCCGGCTGGAACTGGATTACACGACTACGACCATATTATTGTTGGCAGAAAAGATGAAATTACGATTGAAGATTAATTAATTTGAAAAGCCGGGAAGATAGCTTCCTGGCTTTTTTTTTACCTATGGACAATACAGATAACAAGAATCAGTTAAATATTGAACTGGATGAGCAGATGGCAGATGGCACCTATGCCAATCTGGCTATTATCAACCATTCTGTTTCAGAATTCGTGGTGGATTTTATCAATGTTATGCCGGGAACACCCAAGGCTAAAGTAAAAGCGAGAATCATACTTACACCACAGCATGCAAAAAGGTTTTTAAAGGCCCTTGGAGATAATGTCAGCCGGTTTGAGAAGTCGTACGGAGAGATCAAAGACCACGATGTACCACCCATTCCGCTGAACTTTGGTCCAACAGGAAAAGCCTAACCGAGTTATACTCGGTTTTTTTTTGCCATAACCCTTGTTCCAATCCCGGTTGGTTTATAAAAATGATCATCATGAAAAGCTATTTTTTCATTCTGTTTTTCCTCGCAGGACTTGGTCTGATGCTCGGTCAGGAGGATCAAACCGAGAACCTCAACGAGGTCATATTGAATACAGACCGAATTGAGCTCCCTTTTTCCGAACAATCAAGGACCATACAGGTAATTACCAAAATGGATATCCAAAAGAGTGCAGCTACCAACCTTACTGAACTGCTGCAGCAGGTAACCGGTGTTGATGTGCGGCAAAGAGGGGTTGAAGGAATGCAGGCTGATTTGTATATCCGCGGAGGAAGTTTTGATCAGACCCTCGTGCTAATTGACGGTATAAAAACTGAAAATCCCCAAACAGGTCATCATACCATGAACATGATGATCCCTTTGGAAAATATTGAAAGGATAGAAATTATCAAGGGGCCGGCCGCAAGGATCTATGGTCAGAATGCGTTCACCGGAGCAATTAATATTGTTACAAAAAAGCATGTTGAAACCTATATTAAAGGAACCGCCGCCCTGGGATCCTTTGACCAGCAACTGTACGAGATCGCAGGAGCTGTTCGTCTGGATCATTCCTCCCACCAGGTGCTCTATTCAAATGTTTCCTCAGACGGATACCGGTATAATACTGATTTTAAAAATCAGAATGTCCTGTTGAAAAGCAAATTCAATACCGGGTCTGTACCCATCGACCTCATTGCCACTTTTATGGAACGAAAGTTCGGTGCCAACGGTTTTTATGCCAGTCCCAATGCCAAAGACCAGTATGAAGAAACCCAGGCAAGCATTGTGGGAATTTCTTCGGCGTTCACCAAAAATGATTTTATTTTCAAACCCAAACTATACTGGACGAGGGGTCAGGATATGTACGAATTTGTACGCGGAAAACCGGAGATCTACAGAAACCACCATATTACCAATAAAGCAGGAGCTGCTGTAGATATGACCTATAGTTCAAAACTGGGAATAACTGGAATAGGTTTGGACCTTGCCAGGGTATTTATTGCGAGTAACAATCTGGGAGACCACAACAGAACCATGTTTACTACCTTTTTGGAGCAAAGATTTTCACTGGGCGGTAACAGGCTGGATATCACTCCCGGAATTGCCTTTACCTATTATTCTGATTTTGGTTCCCAAACTTTTCCGGGTATCGACCTGGGTTATGAACTTGCGAAAGACCTGAAAATATACGGTAACCTGGGTTATACCTACAGAATTCCTACCTATACGGATCTGTATTACAGCGATCCGACCACTTTGGGCAACCCCGATCTGGTTCCTGAAAGCGCCCTTACCGGGGAACTGGGGATCAAATGGACAAGGAAAAATATTTTTCTTGAGTTTGCTGCCTTTTCCAGAAATGCCGAGGATCTGATCGATTATGTCAAAGAAAATGAAGATGAAAAATGGCAGGCAGAGAACATACAAGAGGTGAAGACGAATGGCTTAGAAGCTACTTTAGACTACCGCTTCCGGGCGAAAAATTTTGAACAGAAACTCGGGTTTGGTTACGCATTTCTTGATGATGAGATCAAAAACTCGGATTTTAATTTTTCCCGTTATTCACTGAACTCATTGAAAAACCAGGTAAATATTGTGTATGAGAGCCAGTTCTTCAAACATGTGCGCCAGCGCATCTCATACCGCTATGCCGACAGGCCGGCAGCTGATCATTACCAGGTTTTTGATGCAAGCCTGACGGGCAATTTTAAAAACCTTGAATTGAGTGCGGTATTTAATAACATTTTCAGTGAAATCTATACAGAGACAAATCTGGTGCCGATGCCGGAATTTAATTTCATGCTGGGATTAAAATATATCTTCCGATAACGGAATCTTCACTTTTTTTCTTTTCTTTTTTATTGTTATATTCATCATTTAAAAAAGGAGATGCATTATTTTAGTGAAGATTATTTGATTTTTTTTAAGGAATTGGCTGCGAACAATCACAAGGAGTGGTTTGACAGCAACAGAAAACGCTATGAGAGAAGTGTCAGGTTGCCATTTCAACTTTTTGTCAGCGATCTGATCACTGCGGTTTCTCAAGTTGATCCGGACCTTCATATCGAAGCCAAAGACGCCATTTTCCGGATTAACAGGGATGTCCGGTTTTCCAAAGACAAGACTCCCTACAAATTATTCTGCTCAGCGATCATTTCAAAATTCGGGAAAGCCAATAAAGGCTATCCGGGTATGTATATAGAAATGGGCCCGGAAGGCTATTTTATATACGGTGGAGTATATATGCCTGAGAAGGCGGAGATTGAAATGATCAGAAGAGAGATACTGTATAACCTGAAGGCTTTTAATGCGATCGTTGAAGCCGACGATTTTAAAGAGATGTTCGGGTCTGTGCAGGGCGACAGAAATAAAAAAACAGACCCCGCATATGCAGAAGCAGTTAAAGTGCAGCCTTTGATACTCAATAAGCAGTGGTACCATTTTGTGAAACTCGACCCCCAGACGATATTGAGACCTGAGCTGATGGAAACTACGCTGAAACACTTTCAGACAGCCCTTCCCCTGCAAATTTTTTTGATTGATGCCTTAAACAATTAAATATGGAAAACAGAATTAAAACCTATCCCGAATTTTACCGTTTTTATTTGAGCGAGCACAAGAACAGGACCTGCAGACTGCTTCATTTTATTGGCACTGCCTTGGTCTTCGTCATATTGTTTATTGCCGCATACACGGGAGCAGCACTGTACTGGTTTCTGATCCCTGTTGTTGGGTATGGCTTTGCCTGGTTTGGTCACTTTTTTTTCGAGAAGAACAAACCGGCCACCTTTAAATACCCCTTATGGAGTTTGTATTCGGATTTTAAGATGTTCTTTCAGATTCTCAGCGGAAGAATAAGTTTTGACAGCAGCAAAGATTCTTAGGACCTTTTTATTCTGCCATGCCTGATCAAACAGGGGGCTAACCATCCACTGCCGTCTGTTCAAAAAAAAAGCCGCTTCGAAAAGCGACTTTTTTAACAATTTCCGAGAAGAAATTACATCATACCCGGCATACCACCACCCATAGGAGGCATTCCGGCATTCGCATTTTCTTCTTTGATATCAACCAAAGCACATTCAGTTGTTAAGATCATTCCGGCAACTGAGGCTGCATTTTCAATGGCTATACGCGTAACTTTTTTAGGATCGATGATCCCTGCTTTAAACATATTTACGTATTCACCGGTTTTGGCGTTAAATCCAAAATCCTTTTTGCCTTCCAGTACTTTTGAAGCCACTACAGATCCTTCATGTCCTGCGTTTTCTACAATTTGTCTTAAAGGCTCTTCAATGGCTCTCGCAACGATCTGAACACCTGTTTGCTCATCTCCGTTCTCAGTAACAACTTTTGACAGTGCTTCTTTTGCTCTGATAAGGGCCACACCACCACCGGCAACAATGCCTTCTTCAACGGCAGCTCTTGTAGCATGAAGTGCATCTTCAACACGGTCTTTTTTCTCTTTCATTTCAACTTCGCTGGCAGCACCTACGTAAAGTACGGCAACACCACCGGCAAGTTTAGCCAGGCGCTCCTGCAATTTTTCTTTGTCATAATCGGAGGTTGTGGTTTCTATCTGGGCTTTGATCTGATTTACCCTGGCTTTGATCTCACTTGCATTGCCTGAACCATTTACAATGGTCGTATTGTCTTTGTCTATCGTAATTCTTTCGGTTCTTCCCAACATATCGATGGTGGCATTTTCAAGGGTGAAGCCTCTTTCTTCAGCGATCACAGTTCCACCTGTCAGGGTGGCAATATCCTCGAGCATGGCTTTTCTCCTGTCGCCAAAGCCCGGAGCTTTTACAGCTGCAATTTTCAAAGAACCTCTTAATTTATTGACTACCAGGGTAGCAAGGGCTTCTCCGTCAACATCCTCGGCTATGATAAGCAGCGGTCTTCCGCTTTGTGCTACGGGTTCAAGTACAGGAAGCAGGTCTTTCATGGAAGAAATCTTCTTTTCGTACAACAAAATATAGGGAGAATCAAGTTCAGCGATCATTTTGTCGGCGTCGGTAATAAAATAAGGAGAGAGATATCCCCTGTCGAACTGCATGCCTTCAACGATATCCACGTAGGTTTCAGTACCTTTTGATTCCTCAACGGTAATGACACCCTCTTTACCCACTTTATCAAAAGCTTTGGCGATCAGGTCACCTACCGAATCATCGTTATTTGCAGAGATGGCAGCAACTTGTCTGATTTTATCCATTTTGTTACCGACAACTTCTGACTGCTTTGCAAGATCGGCAACAACGGCTGCAACCGCTTTGTCAATTCCTTTTTTCAGGTCCATTGGATTGGCACCTGCAGCTACGTTTTTCAAGCCCTCTTTTACGATAGCCTGAGCGAGAACAGTGGCAGTAGTCGTGCCATCACCGGCAAGATCACTTGTTTTTGAGGCCACTTCCTTCACCATCTGGGCACCCATATTTTCCAAAGGATCTGAAAGTTCAATTTCTTTTGCTACAGTAACTCCGTCCTTGGTGATCTGAGGACCTCCGAAGGCTTTTCCTATCACAACATTTCTTCCTTTAGGGCCTAAGGTTACTTTAACGGCATTCGCCAGTGCATCAACACCACGCCTAAGGCCATCTCTTGATTCTATATCAAAAATTATTTTTTTTGCCATAATAAATTGTATTTAAATTTGGTTTTTGGGATAGGTTATTAAATAATTGCAAAAATTTCGTTTTCACGCATGATCAGATAATCTGCTCCATCGAATTTTAATTCCGTTCCTGCATACTTGCCATAAAGCACGGTATCACCAACTTTTACGGTAATTGGTTCATCCTTTGTACCTTTTCCAACAGCAACTACTTTGCCTTGTTGTGGTTTTTCTTTTGCAGAATCAGGAATAAATATTCCGGAGGCTGTTTTGGTTTCAGCTTCCATTGGCTTGATTAGTACCCTGTCAGCAAGGGGAGTGATGTTTAATTTGTTCATTATATAAAAATTTTAACGTTATTAATTTCTACAGGAATCTATGCAAAAACGTTGCCAATATGGATTTACTGACAAAATGAAAACAAAAATGCCAACGCTGTGACACGTTGGCATTCTATTATTTTTTAGTACAATTATTTTGCACTGTCAAGATCCTTCGAAGTGTCAAGAGTGGCAGGCGCATCCAGCGCAGCATCTCTTTCATTGACAATATTTTCGGTCTCAGATATGGTATCCATAGAATTTGTTCTTGGTATCGCAAAGCTGGATAACAGGATCAGCGCGAACAGAACAGTAGCCAGGGTCCAGGTACTTTTATCTAAAAAGTCATTGGTATTCTGAACACCTCCCAGGTTTTGTACACCTCCAAAAGAAGACGACAGTCCCCCTCCTTTGGGGTTTTGAACCATAATGACTAGTATCAGCAGAACTGCTACTATGAAGATCAGTATTAAAAATAAGGTGTAAGTCATAATTAATTAATTGTTTTTCTGTAATTCTTTTATAGCCTCAATTTGGTGCGCAAAGAAACTACTTTTTTCCGGATATTTCAAACTTAAAATCTGAAAAGCTGTTATTGCCTTGTTAAATTTTTTCTGTTCCAGATAGACATGTGCCAGGGTCTCGGTCATCAGGTTTTCATTTTCCTGAATGCTGTAGTCAGAAATAACTTCTGGCACACCTGCATCGACCGGGCCGATTTTCGGATTATTCGCAATAAACTTTTCAATCAGGTCAAACTTGTCTTCTTTCCGGTTTTTCTGAGGCCGGAATTCATTTAAGTTTTTGATTTCTGTAGTTTCAATTCTTTCTATGGGCTTGAAATTGGTGAGCATCAGCCATTCATTAAAGGAATACTGATCATTGGCCTTGAAATTGATGGGTTTACCTAAGGGCAGTATCTCCTTTTTATCTTCAATACGTTCTGTAATTTCTTCAGTACTATTTTCTTCCGGTGTTGGATGAGCTTCTGTATCAGAAGTTGCGCTTTCAACCAACCCGGCATCTTCTGCTATATAATTGACGATCTGAAATTCTTCACGGGTAATAAAATCAAAAAGTATGGCTCTGTCCGTGGTATAGGCTGCCGTTTTTTTCAGCGCAGTATTATACTTGTAGCTGCCCTGCTTTTTTAATCCCAGTAAATGAAGGGCTCTTGCGGCCTGAAAGTATGGAAATTCAGTGATCATATCATTTAAGGCGACCTCCGTATCGGCATCAATGCGATGGGGATTTTGTAATAAATGAGTTAGTTCGATCAGATTGATATTCATACATTCAAAAATTGATTACCATTTGGCCACGGAGGCGTTATAGATGTCCTGGGTGATCCTTTCGAAAATTTCGTCATAGGCCGATTCCAGAACGCTACCCGTCAATTGCGTATTCGCATCGAAATCACTGAAAAAAGAAAAAGTTTGCTCAAAATTATCCGCCTCCACCAAGCGGTTGTAAAACCTGACCCGCACTGCAATGGTCAAACGGTTCTGTGCGGCGGTCTGTTCTGCTGTGGCCGCGATCGGAATGACACGGTACTGGGTAATTTCCCCTTCAAAATGAAGGTCGCCTCCCGAATTGGTCAATTTCAAATTTGTCTGCCTAAGGAACCGGTCCTGGAGAGCCAGTGTGAATCTCTGACTCAGTGAAGGTTCCACCAATTGGGCATTGTTTGGAAAATTATCGATTTGTACGGTTTGGGCATCACCGGTACTTCCTCCGGTAAAAGAATAGACTCCACATGACTGTGTGATAAATACGGCAAGAATTAAAAAAAGGAATACGGATCTGTTCAATGAATTATCATTTAGTATTGGCATCATCAGCAAATTAACAACAAGCTACCAAGAATTACAAGTCAAATTGTTTTAATTTTCTGTACAGTGTTCTTTCAGAAATACCCAGTTCTTTTGCAGCGAGTTTTCTTTTCCCTTTGTTGCGTTCCAGGGATTTTTTGATCATCTCTAATTCTTTCTCCTGCAGCGACACGGATTCATCTACTGTTTCGGCTTCCTCATAACTCACATTATACTGAGCCGTTTCTCGTCTTTCCTTTACGGCAGGTCGAATGATCTCAGGTCTATCATTGCTGTCATCATAGTCCTCATCGTAGTCTTTATCCATGAGTAAATGTGAATTATCCACTGTACTTTTGCCGTAATTTTCTTTCGAAAGCGACTTGGTCAGGTTTTTAAGGTCATTGATATCATTGCGCATATCAAACAGAACTTTGTACAGAATTTCTCTCTCATTGGAAAAATCGGAGCTGCCGTAGCCGTCTTTTATTACGGCAGGCAAATTTGCCGGTTGTGCAGGCAGGTACCTTTGCAGCACGTCTTTACTGATATTGCGATTTTGTTCAATGACTGAGAGCTGCTCGGTAATATTTTTTAACTGGCGGATATTCCCGTTCCAGGGATAATTCAACAGAACAGGGATTGCATCATCATCAATTTTTATGGTTGGCATTTTGTATTTCACAGCAAAATCGGAAGCGAACTTCCTGAACAGGAGGTGAATGTCTTCTGCCCTGTCTCTCAGCGGAGGCAGGTGGATTTCCACGGTGCTCAGCCTGTAGTACAGGTCTTCCCTGAATTCGCCCTTTTGGATCGCATCCAGAATTTTGATGTTCGTTGCTGCCACGATGCGCACATCAGTTTTTTGGGCTTTGGAGGAACCCACCTTCATAAATTCTCCCGTTTCAAGTACACGTAACAGGCGTACCTGTGTTGGCAGGGGAAGTTCGCCTACCTCATCCAAAAAGATCGTGCCGCCATCGGCTTCCTCAAAGTATCCGTTGCGCGATTGCGTAGCGCCGGTAAAGGAACCCTTTTCATGACCGAACAATTCACTGTCTATGGTTCCCTCAGGTATGGCCCCGCAATTTACAGCGATGTATTTGCTGTGTTTGCGGTGAGAAAGCTGGTGGATGATCTTAGGAAGGATCTCTTTTCCCACACCGCTTTCTCCGGTAACCAGCACAGAGATGTCTGTAGGGGCAACCCGGATCGCTTTTTCTAAGGCTACATTCAACATGGGATTGTTGCCAATTATCCCGAATCTTTGTTTGATTGTTTGTAGAGAATCCATTTTTTTAGGTTTATTGGGGTAACAGGACTAAATTTTTTCTCCAAGCAGGGTGGCAGAAGTGCAACCGGTGATCCTGACCTGCACCAGATCGCCGATTTTTTCATCTGTCTTTTCAAAAACAGCTACTGCATTTTGGGTGTTGCGACCCATCCAGTGTTTTTCGCTTTTCTTGGAATTGCCTTCTATCAGCACCTCTACGGTTTGGCCAACAAACTGTTGCATTCGGTATAATCCGTGTTCCTGTTGCAGGGCAATGATCTCTGCCAGCCTCCTTTTTTTTGTTTCTGCAGGAACGTCGTCTGCCATTTTTTTTGCTGCCAGGGTTCCGGGTCTTTCGGAATAAGCGAACATGAACCCAAAATCATATTTGACAGTTTCCATAAGCGAAAGGGTTTCCAGGTGGTCTTCTTCCGTTTCACCGCAAAATCCGGTGATCAGGTCCTGGGATATGGCACAATCCGGAAGTATCTTTCTTACATTTTCAATCAGTGTGATATACTCTTCTCTGGTGTGCTGTCTGTTCATTTTTTCCAATATCCTGGTACTTCCAGATTGAACCGGCAGGTGTATGTATTTGCAGATGTTGTCGTATTTGGCCATGGTATGCAATACGGCTATTTTCATATCCTGCGGATTGGAGGTAGCAAAGCGTATGCGCATCCCGGGTACCGAAAGAGCAACCAATTCGAGTAAACCGGCAAAATCAATGGCAGTTGTTTTCGCAATTTCAGAGGCCGCGTCGAAGTCTTTTTTCAGGCCGCCGCCATACCATAAATAGGAATCTACATTCTGGCCGAGCAGGGTAATTTCTTTATAACCGGTATTCCATAAATTTTAAGCTTCCTCAACGATACTTTTTGGATCCCGGCTTCTTTCCCTGCCGCGGGTGAAGGGCACCACACAAAAAGTACACATGTTGTCGCAGCCCCTGGTAATTGATATAAAAGCCGATACGCCATTGCTGTTCAGCCTTACAGGTGCCACATCACCGTAAGTTTCATCTCTCGACAACAACACATTCACAGCTTCTCTTCCGCTTTCCACTTTTTTTACGAGGTTTGGTAAATCCCTGTAAGCATCCGGCCCTACGACAAGATCGATCATTTTTTCCTCCTCAAGGAATTTGGCTTTCAGCCTTTCAGCCATGCAGCCCATCACCCCGATCTTCATGTTCGGGTTGATCTTCCTGACGTGGTTGTACTGCTGCAATCTCTTTCGTATGGTCTGTTCCGCTTTTTCGCGTATAGAACAGGTATTTACTAGAACGAGGTCGGCTTCTTCCAGCAGGTGGGTTGTGTTGTAGCCCTCCTTGGAAAGTATGGCCGCAACGATTTCGCTGTCATTTAAATTCATCTGGCAACCGTAACTTTCGATGAAAAGTTTTTTCGTGTTTCCATCGCGCTGTTCAGTTACCAAAGCCTGACCCTGCTTTTTCTCCTCTATGACGTGTTCGCTTGACATTTTAAAAAATTGGATTGCAAATATACAATCAAAAAACAGGACTTATGACATA
>Ga0209391_10000102_pt1 | contig 31065 bp, 20 predicted proteins | sample PPLLak3March2015_FD_187246 | JGI IMG/M metagenome (GOLD analysis project Ga0209391, IMG submission 187246) | Freshwater sediment microbial communities from Prairie Pothole Lake near Jamestown, North Dakota, USA - PPLs Lake P7 Core (1) Depth... | ecosystem: Environmental > Aquatic > Freshwater >...
CCAGGCAGGACCTGGAGGGCCTTTACCGCGACGCCCTGCGCTACTGGTAGGGACCGGCCACTCATGCATGCAGGGGCTTCACCCGACCGACGCGGATTTCGCGAGCTGCTCGAACCTCGCTTCGCAGTCCCGTGTCAGTGATTCGAGCGTGGCGGACTCGGCACCGCTGCGCAGTTCCGCCGACAGGGCCGCCGCCGCCAATTCGAGGCCCCTCGCGCCGATCATCGCGGCCGACCCTTCGAGGTCGTGCAGCACGCGGCGGGCGGCCGCGTGCCGTCCGGCGACGACGTGTTCGCGCAGTTGTGCCACGTCGGCCCCGTGCAGCGCGACGTAGTCGCGCAGCAGACCGTCACGCCTGGGGTGGCCTCCCGCGCCGAAAGCGAGCATTCCGCCAGCGTTGGCCCCGCGGGCCGTGGCTGGATCGGCGCTTGGCTCCCCGGCAGCCGGCGCGGTGCTCGCGCCCGGATTGGGCGAATGCGCGAGCCAGTCGCCCAGCTCCGCCCTGAGCATCGCTCCGGTCACCGGCTTTCTCAGCCAGGCGTTCATGACGGCGTCGATCGCGTGCTCGTGGTCGTCGTCGACGAGAGCGTTGGCCGTGAGCGCGATAATCGGCGTGTGCCCGTGCTCCGGGAGCGCGCGTATCGCGCGGGCCGCACCCAGTCCGTCGAGCCCCGGCATCTGGATGTCCAGCAGGACGAGGTCGTACACGATGGCGCGCGCCTTCTCGACCACCTCGTTGCCGTCCTGTGCCACATCGACCGAGCACCCCAGGTCGACGAGCATCTCCTTCAGCAGCTCCCGGCTCAGCCCGTTGTCGTCGGCGACGAGAACATGGCTCCCCGCGAAGTACCCGTCGCTTGCAGGGACGGCCGCTGACGGCTCCGGAACGTGGCTGCCGTAGCCGAAGGGCAGCTCGAATGCGAACGTGCTGCCGCGCCCGGGCTCGCTCGTCACGTCCATGTGCCCCCCCATCGCGTGGACCAGCCCTTCGCAGATGGCCAGTCCGAGGCCACTGCCCCCCTGCGTCCGCGTCATCGCGCCGCCGACCTGCTCGAATGCCCTGAAGATCCGCGACCGGTCCGCCGGGCTGATGCCGACGCCGGTGTCGGTCACCACGAAGCGGAATGTCGGTACCGGCGCGGCTCCGCCGAGGCGGGCCACCGAAACTGTGATGGAACCCTTTGCCGTGAATTTGACCGCGTTGCTCAGGAGGTTGATCAGCACCTGGCGCAGGCGCAGGCGATCGCCACGCAAGACCATGTCGCGAAGCTCGGCCGGAATCTCGACGCTGATGCGCAGCCCCTTCGCGCGGGCCGGCTCCCTGATCACCGCCACGGCACTGTCGAGCGCTTCGGCGAGCGCGAAGTCGCGGTGCTCGAGCACCACGCGATTAGCCTCGATACGCGAGAGCTCGAGGATGTCGTTGACCACCGACATCATGTGATCCGCGGTGGCGCACAGGCTCTCCAGCCGCTGCTTCTGCACCGGCCCCGCCGCATCGCGACGCATCAGCTCGGACAACCCGACGATGTTCTGCAGCGGCGTGCGGATCTCGTGGCTCATGTTGGCGAGGAACGTCGTCTTCGCCCGGCTCGCTTCCTCCGCCGCCGCCTTGGCCCGCGCCAGCAGTTCCTCGGACTGCCGCTTCTCCGTGACGTCACGGGCGATCATCGAGATGCCAACCTCGCGACCGCCCCGGTCGCGGATCGGGGAAGTGGTCACGGACAGCGGAATCGTCGTTCCATCCTTGTGCATCCCCACCGTTTCGAAGTCCCGCTGCGGGCGGCTCTGCTCCGGCGCTTCCCGCGAAGGCGCGTCGGCTCGCAGCGGATCGGGCGGGAAGATCGTGGCCACGGGCTTGCCGACGACCGCGGTGGCCTCGTATCCGAAGAGCTGCGCGGCACCGCGGTTCCAGTGGGTGATGGCGCCGTCGAGCGTCCCGGCAATGATTGCGTCGTTCGATTGCTGGACGATGGCGGCGAGGTGCGCACGCTCCTCGTCGTTGCGGCGTCGCTCGCTGATGTCGTGGATGATGGCGACCACCATGTCGCTGCCGTCGAAGCGGACCAGGCGGGCATGGATCTCGACCGCAAGGCGATGTCCGTCCCGCGCGATGAGCGTTCGCTCGCGCATCAGGCGTCCGTCCCGGATGATCTGCGCCACGTCCGCGGGCATCTGATCCCGCTCCTCTTGGGCGACGAGGTCCTCGGGGGCCAGTCGCGCCAACTCCTCCGCCGAGTAGCCGAGCAGCGCACAGGCAGCTGGGTTCGCACGGGTGATGCAACCGGGCGTGGGCTGGCTGCCGAGATCCGCGACGACGATGCCGTCACCGGCCATCTCGATCAGGTCGTCGAAGCGCTGCTCGGCCTCGTGCAGGGCAATGGTGACCGGCAATCCCATCGCGCGAGCGCTGCGTGTCGCGACGATGACCGCGGCCAGCATGTAACCCGTTCCGAGTAACTGGGCAATGCGGCCGACCCACGCCATCGGATTGCGCGGGTTGGTCTGCAACATGATGGCGGACAAGCCGATCGCAATGATGAGGAGGCCGATGCTGTACCAATACGAAAACGAGTCGATCCCGTGGCCGCGATCCCGGATCAGCAGCGCCGCCGAGAACATGAACATCAGCGCTGCAGAGCCGAGAACGCCGTACCGCAGCGGCGTTCCGCCCATCCCCGGAACGAAGAAGCGCGGGATCACGTCATGGACTGTCGCCGTGGCGACGAGCGCGACCACGGCGAATGCGGCGATGGTGACCAGACCGAGCCGCATCTGCGAGCCGGATGCACGTGCCTGCGGGGTCGGCAGCACGAAGGCGCCGACCAGATGGCAGGCCGCCGAGGTCCAGGCGAGCAGATTGTGGGCGGTCACGGCGGCGTTGATGTCCCGCGGCGCGAGGGCGTTGGCAACGAGGCCGCTGAACGCCCAGACGATGGCGCCGCCACTCAGCCACAGCAACCCCGGGTCACCCCGCGCCAGGTAGCTGCGGCCCGCCAGCGCCGCAATCGGCAGGCAGACGATCGCCACGAAGAGCACCGTGAGTCGCAGCACGAGCGCCGGCATCGCGACAATGGCGGCGGGACGCTCGAGATGGATCGCAAGCATCGCCGCGATCAGCAGCACGACCGGCAACCAGCCGAATGCCTTCAGGGTCCGCTTCATGCCGCGGGCTCCGGGCCGGCCCGTCGCGCACGGTGCGCGAATTCCCGCCCGGGACGGGGCAGGCGCCGCTCGAGTGCGCGGCGGCACGCCGGTCGCGATCGCCTGGACACGCGCCGGCCGTCAGGTGTTGCGGCTCACCACCAGGCCCCGCTCGATCGCGTACGCCGTGAGCGTCGCCGCGTTGTGGAGGTCGAGCTTCCGCATCACGTTGGAGCGGTGCTTTTCGACGGTCTTGACGCTCAGGCAGAGGAATTGGGCAATGCCCCGGTTGGAATGTCCTTCCGCCACGAGCTTCAATACCTCGCGCTCGCGATGCGTGAGGAGCGACCACGGCGAGCTTGCCGTCTCCGGGCCCTTGCCAAGGTAGCCGTTCACGACACTGGCCGACACGTCCGGGCTGAGGTAGGTCTTGCCGTCGAGCACACTGCGAATCGCCACCCGCAATTCGTCGTGCGAGGCGTCCTTCAGGACGTAGCCGTTTGCACCCGAGCGAAGACTCGCGTGGACGTACTCCTCGGCGCGGTGGATCGTCAGTACGAGGATCCGCATGTCCGGGTGGCGTTGCCGGATCTCGGTGATCGCCTCGACGCCGTCGATGCCCGGCATCGACAGGTCCATGAGGATGAGGTCGGGGGCGAGCGCACCCACGGCGCGGATCGCATCGCGGCCATTGTCGAACTCACCGACGACCTCGAACTCCGCACCTTGGGTCAGCAGGGCCTTCAGGCCGGCCCGCAGCAGGGTGTGATCTTCGATGATGAGGATGCGTCCTGGCCTTGCCATGGGACTGGCCCGGTTCTCCCGATCGCCGCAGGATGACGGCGTCACGGATGCGTTGTACCGCGGCAAGCGGTCCGGAAGCAGAGGTGTGCGATCCTGAACCCGCATAGGCTCCCCCTTCGGGACTGCATCGTAGCCCCATTATGTGCCGCTTGAATTGGGGTGAACACCCCATCTGCGAATGGGGGAAATCCCCCGTAAATCCCCTCCCGCGCTATGGTCGCCACTTCGGATCATTGGCCTGGCTCCGCGCCGTTGGGGTTCGCGGCTCCCCACGGCCCCGTGCGCGGGGGGGGCGCGGAACCGTGCCACGAGCCGTGCACGGGCCGGGCGCCCTGGCCGCAGACCTGCGGTGAATTGCGCAATGTGCCGGGGGACCATTGCTACTTCGGCGGTTTGGGTGGCTCGCCATTCTTGTTCGCGGTCGGCCGGAACCGTAGTGTTCGGGCATCAACGATCACGCTCAAGGAGGCCCGGCACCCGATGAACTGGCAGGAACGAAAACCGCGGCACGGCATCGCCGGTGCGGCCACCGCGTCACAGCGAGCAGGGCCCATCTCGTCGTTCGAATGCGGAGATGCGGAGGCGATTCGTGGGGCCGCCCTCAGGACGGGGCTGTCGCCAAACGAGCGCGCTGCCCCGAAGGAAACCTGGGGGGATGCCGGGGCCTACGAACGCTGGGTCGGGCGCTGGAGCCGCAGGATCGCCCACCACTTCGTGGATTGGCTCGCGGTCCCGCCGGGTCGGATCTGGGGCGACGTCGGATGCGGAACGGGTGCGCTGACGCAGTGCATCGCCCAGCGCGCGGACCCCGAGCGCGTCATCGGGCTCGATCGGAGCGGGGTCTTCATCGCGGCAGCGCGAAACAGGACGCACGATGCGCGCGTCCAATTCCAGATCGGCGACGCGTGCGAGACGGGATGGAACGCCGGGGCGTGCGACGTCACGGTAGCGGGGCTGGTACTGAACTTCGTCGCGGACGCCGACGCGATGGTCCGGGAGATGACGCGCGTCACCGCTCCACTGGGCAGGGTCGCGACCTACGTGTGGGACTACACGGGTGGCATGGAGATGATCCGGCATTTCTGGGATGTCGCGCTCGAATTGAACCCAGAGCACTCGAACGCGGATCGGTCGAAGCGCTTTGCACTGTGCCGGCCACGCCCGCTGCTGGAACTGTTCTTGCGCGCCGGACTGACGTCCGTCAGCATCCGCCCGATCGACATCGCGACCGTGTTCGAGGATTTCGATGACTACTGGCTGCCCTTCCTGGGAAAGCAGGGGATCGCACCCGCCTATCTCGCGTCGCTTCCGCTCACCGCCAGGGACCGCATTCGAGATCAGCTCAGGGCACGCCTGACGCCTTCCGGGGACGGTCCCATGGCGATGCTGGCCAGGGCGTGGGCCGTGCAGGGCACCGTGCCATCGTGCCCGGTACCCTGACCTCCGTCACAGCCGTTCGAAGGCGGGCCCTTTCGTGCCGCCCAGCCAGGCCTTCGCATAGGCCGTTCGCGCCGCCCGCTCGCCCGCGACGTCACCCATTCGTCTGTAGGTTTCGGCGAGCCCGGCGAGCGCCCAGCCATTGTTGCGCACACGCGAGAGCGATTCACGGAAGGCCTTCTCGGCGTCGTCGAGCCGGCCCTGGCGCAACCGCACCGCGCCTAGGGACTGTCGCACGGGGTAGTACCAGTACGGCGGCTCGGTATATGCCAGCGTGTCCTCGATGTAGATCGCTTCCTCGTACGCCTGCGCCGCACCATCCAGGTCGCCCCTGGCATCCGCCAGGCGGCCGGCAGCGACCAGCCTTGCGGTTTGCACGATCTCCTTCGCCGGGACGCCCCACTCCGCAAAAGGCTTGAAGTCGCCGTCCTTCTCGATCCGCGCGATCGCGTCGATTTCCTTCTGCGCTGCGGCGGCTTCCCGCTTCTGTGCGTACGCGACTGCCCGTGCGTAGTGGTACATGGCCTCGACGAGAACGAGCCCGGGCGTCGGGGCAGGCAACGCCAGTATCGTCTCCGGCGCACTGAACTGCGCGTGGGTCGTGTAGGGCGAGCCCTTTACCGGCTGCAGGGAAGCGAAGAGCGTAACGACCTCCGGCACGAGTGACGCGTCGAGCTTCTCCGCCGCCTGGATCGCCGCCTTGCCGTCGCCGCCGATCTGCGCCGACACCATGAGGAAGTGAATGTTGTGAGGGTAGTAGGCGGACCTGTAGAGTGGGTCGGATGGCGACGTCGCGAAGTAGCGCTCGTCGACCGACATGGCGCGCTTGTTCGTCTCCAGCGATTCGCGATACATCCCGACCCGGTAGTAGATGTGCGCCGGCATGTGCACGATGTGCCCGGCACCCGGCATGAGGCCACCGAGCCGCCTGGCGTAGGGCAATGCCCTTTCGGGTCTGTCGGATGCCTCGACCGCGTGAATGTAGAGGTGGATGGCGCCCGGATGGGCGGGATTGCGCTTGAGCACCGTCTCCAGGGCCGACAGGATCGCCGCGCCGTGCCCCTTGGGTTTCGCTCCCCGGGCCTCCCAGTAGTCCCAAGGCTGCGTGTCCATCATCGCTTCGGCGTACAGCGTCAGGATCGTGTCCTCGTCCGCGTGGCGCGCGGCCACTTCCTTCATGGCCTCCGCGTACGCCGCATCGAGCGCGGCGCGTTCGGCCTTCGGGTCGGCGGAATAGCGCGTGGCGAGCGCGGCGATCAGTGCCCTGTCCCGATCCGGCGCGGACGGTCCAAGTTCGACGGCCTTCGCCAGCGCCGCAAGTGCAGGGCCGGCGGCGTCGGGCATCATCGGGGCGTTGATGTTGGGTCCGTACGCAAGGGCTTCCCCCCAGAAGCACAGCGCGCAGCGAGAGTCGAGCTTCTGTGCCTCGCGGAAGGCCCGGATCGCCTCCGCGTGGTTGAACGCGAAGAGCAGGCGCACGCCCTGGTCGAACCACGCCTGCGCCCTGGCACTCTGCGTGCCCGCCTTCAACGTGACCGTCCCGAGGTTGCCGTAGAGCACTGGCGCGTCCCCGAGCGCGGGCGCGGCCGGTAGTGGACGAAACGGCGCGGTCTCCGCCGCAGCCAGCACGAGCGTCCCCATGAGCGCCGGCGCTCCGCCGGCTCGCGGCGCGCAGAACGCATTCGCGGCGAGAAGCGGATCGAAGGGATCGGTGACGCTCGAACTGGAGGATGGCGCAACGCCGATCGCGCAGACGATGGCGATCGACAGCGCATTGCGTGTACGTCGGGGTGTCATGGCGACTCCTCCCTTGCGCGCCGCGCTGGCGGCGCCACGTTCACGAGTTGGCGGTTCAACCCGGCGAGGGCGCCGTTGCTGCAAGGGCTGGCGCCATGGTTGACGGGCGAGCATGCGAATCTGGGCGCGATGGTGCGCACTGTCAAGGCGCACGGCAGCAACGCGCGATCGCTTGCGACATGGTCGTGCAGCAGCAGACTCATCGCCCATCGCGCCGAGACGATGGGGTGAAGTGCTCAGCAAGATACTGGCAAGTCCTACCTCGCTTGTAGTGGGCGCGCTCATTGCTGCGGCCCGAGCCGGCCAGTAGCGTCACCAAGACGACCGACTTGGACGCGAGCGCGCTCCGGCCCGCTCCAAGCCAAGGAGGCAATCATGTTCCCGTTCTCGATTCCGTGGGCGCAACGTGAGCTCCAACGCGAGCTGCCACGCCTGACCACGACCCTGCCGTGGTCGAACGATCTCGAGCTTCATCCCGACAACTTCGATGCAGAGCACTTTCGGCTCGTGCAATGCATCAACGCGCTGCTGATGGCGCTCTCGTCACGCGACAGCTGCAGGATCTCCATGGCGTACCAGGTGCTGGTGGCCAGCGCGCGCGACCACTTCGCCAGTGAAGAGGCGCGCATGCTCGCGAAAGCCTTCGGCGGATTGGAGGAGCACAGCGAGGAACACCTGGAACTGGCACGGCGGCTGGCGGAAGTGCGCATGTCCCACTTCAGTCCGTACGGGTCCGCAAGCCACCTGGGTGCCCTGCCCTTCCTCGAGCGCTGGCTGGTGCCGCACCTGCGCTTCAGCGACAAGCGTTTCACCGACTTCCTCGCGGCGCATCCACCGGCGCCGGGCGAACCTGCCGGTGCAGCCGAGCAGGATGCCGGCAGCGGTGCCTTGCCTCGAACTGACGAACACCCGCACGCCTGACTTCGAGACTGAACCGAAGTCCGGCCGGGATCAGTCCTTCAACGCCACCGAGTTTCGGACTGGGAGACGAAGGTGCACCCGTCGAAATCGAGCAGGGATGGAAGACACCTTGGTTCGGTCAGCCGTATCGTCGCGGCAGCACTCGTAGTCCATGCAAGCGGTGTTTTCGCCCAGACGGCACCGGGTGCCAAGGCGTGTGACCCGGCACCGGCGTGGGCGGCTTCGGTCCAGGGAACCGTCGAGGTGAAGCGTGTCGCCCAGGCGCAATGGGAACCGGTTCGGCTGAACGACAGGTTCTGCGCGGGCGATTCGGTCCGCGTACAGGAGCGGAGCCGGGCAGACATTGCTCTCCTGAACCAGTCGGTATTGCGCCTGAACGCGAACTCGGCGATCACGATCGAGGAGCCGAAGGAGAAGCGCACCGGCGTGGTCGACCTCCTCCGCGGCGTCACCCACATTCTGAGTCGCGGACCGAACAGCCTCGAGGTCAAGACCCCATTCACCCTCGCCGGGGTGCGCGGTACCGAGTTCCTGATCGCGGTCGAAGGCGACCGCACGGACATTTCGGTCTTCGAGGGCACGGTGGTTGCGCAGAACACCGCGGGTAGCGTCATTCTCACCGATGGCCAGTCGGTGGTCGCGGCCGCCGGCAAAGCCCCCGCAGTCGTCACCATCGTTCGGCCGCGGGACGCGGTCCAATGGGCGCTCTACTACCCCCCAGTCCTGTACTTGCCGCCGGATGCCTTTGCAGCGGAAACCGGCTGGCAGCGCAACGCGCGTGAGTCGATCGGGTGGTACGCGAAGGGCGACATCACACGGGCGTTCGAGGCGATCCAGAGCGTCCCGGCCGATGGACCCGATGCACGCTTCTTCGCGTATCGCGCCCACCTGCTGCTGACGGTCGGGCGCGTCGACGAGGCACGTGCGGATCTCGGGCGTGCACTCAAGCTCTCGCCGAACAACGCGGAGGCGCTCGCGCTCCAGTCCGTCATCGACCTCGTCGTCGGGGAGCGGGACAAGGCGCTGGCGGACGCCCAGAGCGCCGTCCAGGCCAATCCCCAATCGGCGGCGGCCCGCATTGCGCTGTCGTACGCCCAGCAAGCGCGATTCGACCTGCCGGGAGCCAAGGCGAGTGTGGACAAGGCCGTGGAGCTCGATCCGCGCAATGCGCTCGCCTGGGCTCGCCTTGCGGAACTGCAGTCGGCCTTCGGCGAGCTCGACAAGGTCCAGGAGTCCGCACGCAAGGCCGCTGAGTTGGCGCCGGAGCTTTCAAGAACGCAGACGGTGTTGGGCTTCGCCCACCTGACGCGGATCGAGACCGGTCCCGCCCGCCAGGCGTTCGACAAGGCGATCGGGCTCGATTCCTCGGATCCGCTGCCCCGCCTCGGGCTCGGGCTCGCGAAGATCCGCGAGGGAATGCTCGGTGAGGGTGCGCGCGACCTGGAGATTGCGGCAAGCCTGGATCCCAACAACGCCATCGTGCGCAGCTACCTCGGCAAGGCGTACTACGAGGAAAAGCTGGAGGACCGCGCAGGCCGGGAGTACGGGGTGGCCAAGACCCTGGACCCCAATGACCCGACGCCGTGGTTCTACGACGCGATTCTGAAGCAGACCACCAACCGGCCGGTCGAAGCGTTGCGCGACATGGAGAAGGCGATCGAGCTGAACGACAACCGCGCGGTGTACCGGTCCGAGCTACTGCTCGACTCGGACAACGCCGCCCGCAGCGCGAGCCTGGCCCGGATCTACACGGACCTCGGCTTCCAGGAGCTGGCGCTGGTCGAGGGCTGGAAGTCGGTCAACACGGACCCGACGAACTTCTCGGCGCATCGATTCCTTGCGGATTCGTACTCGGCTCGCCCTCGCCATCAGATCGCCCGGGTGAGCGAGCTACTTCAATCCCAGTTGCTGCAGCCGGTCAACCTGACCCCGTTGCAGCCGCAGTTGGCCGAAAGCAACCTGTTCCTGATCAACTCGCAAGGTCCGGGAACGGCATCGTTCCTCGAGTTCAACCCGCTGTTCACGCGCGACGGCTTCACGGCGCAACTTGGCGCGATGGGCGGCGAGCACGACACCTGGGCAGGCGACGCGATCGTGGCGGGCCTGATCGGAAAGGGCGCGTTCAGTGTCGGGTACTCGGGCTTCAGAACGGACGGCTTCAGGATCAACAACGACCAGGACGACCAGATGGTCAGCGCCTTCGGCCAGTACGACTTCAGCCCGCAGGCGAGCGTCCAGGCCGAATACCGCTACCGGAAGACCGAGATCGGCGATCTGCAGCAGAAGTTCCTGCCTGACAGCGTGCTGGCAGGCCTGCGCAATACACAGGAGCTCAACACCTTCCGCCTCGGCGGCCGGTACAGCTTCTCGCCCGCCTCGATCGTCATTGCGTCGGCCCAGTACCAGGACGCGAAGTTCTCGACGGTGTTCGACGAGCCCGGGTTCTACACCGCGCTCGACATTCCGCAGGATGCGCTCGGCCTCGAGGCCCAGTACCTGTACCGCTCCGACCGCTTCAACTTCCGCGGCGGCGTCGGGTACTTCGACATCAGCGGCGAGATCAACGCCACGAACCGCTACGAGTTGCCGCCGCCTCCCGACGGTCCCGGCACCATCGAGCAGCAATCCACGACGGACACCGACATCCGGCACGTGAACGTTTATGGCTACTTCGACCTGAGGCTGGTCAGGAACGTGACCATCACGCTCGGAGCGAGCTATGACGGACTGAGCGGGGACATCCCGGGCGGCGAAGACAAGAAGCAGTTCAATCCCAAGTTCGGCGTGACCTGGAACCCGTTGCCCGCCACGACCGTGCGGGGTGCCGCGTTCAAGACGCTCAAGCGGACGCTGGTGACGAACCAGACGCTGGAACCCACCGAGATCGCGGGGTTTAACCAGTTCTACGACGACGGCAACCTGACCGAGGCGACAGTCTACGGGCTGGCCATCGACCAGAAATTCGGCCACGACCTGTTCGGCGGCATCGAGATCGGGAAGCGGGACCTGACGGTTCCATACCTCGATTCCTTCTCGGACCCGACGCAGCCTCCGCAGTGGAAGCAGGTCGACTGGGAGGAGTCGCTAGGTCGCGCGTACCTGTTCTGGACGCCACACCCGTGGTGGGCATTGCGCGTCGAATACATGCTCGAGCGTTTCGACCGCGACGAGGGGTTCACGGCGGGAGTCAAGGAGCTCGACACGCAGCGCATTCCGCTCGGCGTGAGGTTCTTCCATCCGTCGGGCCTGATGGCAGGTCTGACGGCGACCTATTGGTACCAGAAGGGGCAGTTCGAACAGTTCACGCCGGCCGGGTCGACGTTCATTCCAGGAAGCGACAAGTTCTGGGTCGTCGATGCGGCGATCGCGTATCGCCTGCCGAAGCGGTACGGCTTCGTCACGGTGGGTGCAACGAACCTTTTCGACACCCAGTTCCAGTCGTACGACATCGATCCGGCCAATTCAACGGTACAGCCGAAGCGGATGCTGTTCGCGAGGCTGACGGTCGCGCTTCCGTGAGCGCGCTCGCAGCGGGATGGTCGAGTGACTGCCGAAGTATGGCTGCAAGTCGGAAGTCACGGTATCCAGCGCAGCAATCAAAGAGGAGCCTTCATGAAGAGACATTTCGCAGCGCTCGCGCTTTTCGCACTGGTCTTGGCCGGAGTCGCCGGGGCAGCGCAGGCGCATTACGTCTACACCTTTTCCGGCTGGATCTATCACGACGTCATGTGCAACGGTGAACTGAAATCAGTGCCGAACCCCGACTCGCATCCTGCCTTCGTGCAGTGCACGCTCGGCGGGTCGAGCGCTCCGGTGGTAGTGGAGGTGCTGTGCGAGAATCCGACCAACCACGACGTCCAGCCGGGAAGCGCGGCGATCCAGACGTCCTTCACGGCTTTCGGCGAGTTGAACGCGAGCAATTTCGACAAGAAGAAGGGGCGCGCCGCGCTGGCCGTGGAAGTCCTTGCCGATGGCGCGTTGCTGACATTCGTCCAGAACGATCCCGGGACGTTCTGCGTCAACCACAACTGGCACCCGATCGCCGTTCTGATCCGCAGCTTTCCGACGCAGATGAAGACCTGGGCTTGCACGCTCAAGGATGAAAGCCTGTGCAACCCGGCCAACATCGGCATCACAACCGAGTGGGTGGTCGCGAGCCGCGCCACGGCAACGTGCACGTTGCCGTCGCAGTGGACCTTTGCGAATCCGCCGATCGAGGACGTAACCGCGTACAGCTGCCCCAACACGGCATACGAGCATCTGTTGTAAGGCACCGGCGCCGCCGTGCCGCGCCACCGGCATCCGGACGGGATTCACGCGCCGCGCCGATCCGGCTGATTCGTGCCGCGCGTACCGGGTGCGCGCCGGCGTCCGTGACGCCGGCTGCGCGCGGGGCGGGGCGGGACGTGGCGCAGGAAGCACGACAATCGGCGTCGGCATGACGTTCTCGTTCGACCGCTCAGCCTTCAGGCGAGTTTCGCTTCGATCGTTGCTGTTCAATCCCGCCTCGCTGACGGCCGCGACCATCGCGGCCGTCGTCGCGCTGTTCGTCTTCGACCCTCCGATCCTTGATGCGATCGAGCTCAACTGGTTCGATCTGCGTTTCCAGGCCCGCGGACCGGTCGCCCCGCAGCCGAGAGTCGTGCTGGCGGTGATCGACGAGAAGAGCATCGCCGCCGAGGGTCGCTGGCCGTGGCCGCGGTCGCGCATGGCGGAACTGGTCGACGCGCTGTCGGACGACGGTGCGAAGGTGATCGGCTTCGACATCACGTTCAGCGAGCCGGACGAGAACTCGCGGCTGGCGCTGGTCAGTCGGATCGAGCGCACGGTCGAGTCGCTGGACATAAGAGATCCCAAGCTCGTCGACTTCATCCGCGAGACCCGGGTCGACGCCGACACCGACCAGGCACTGGCGAAAGCGCTGGAGCGTTCGCAGGCGCCGATCGTGCTCGGCTACTTCTTTCACATGGACCGTGCGGACGCCGGACAGTGGCTCGCCAAGCAGGAAGTCGAGAAGCTGCAGGTCGCCATCGAGGGCTCGAAGTACCCAGTGGTGCTGCTGCGCGACGAGCAGTCCGCGACCGTGCCTCTCCTGACGGCGTACGCGCCGCAGGGCAACCTGCCACTCTTCACCCGGGCGGCGCCTTCGTCGGGCTATTTCACCATTCGCAGCGACCCCGACGGCGTCATTCGCTCGATGCCGCTGGTGATCCGCAGCGGCGAGGATCTCTACCCGCCGCTCTCGGTTCTGAGCGCCTGGCACTACCTTGGCAAGCCGCAACTGGCCGTGCGTGTGGGCCCGACCGGCGTCGAGGGTGTCCAGCTTGGCGACCGCTTCATTCCGACCGACGAGCTCGGGCAGATGCTGATCAATTATCGCGGCCCGCCGAACATGTTCACCCACTACTCGGTGAGCGACATCCTGGCGGGTCGCCTGAAGCGGGGCACCTTCAAGGACAGGATCGTGCTGGTCGGGGTCACCGCCCTGGGCGTCTACGACATCCGTGCCACGCCGTTCTCTCCGGTCTTTCCGGGCCTCGAGATCCATGCGAACGCGATCGACAACCTTCTTGCCGGCGACGTCATGTCGCGACCGCAGTGGTCGAGGGCATTCGACGTGCTCGCGATCGTGGCGCTCGGCGTGCTGATCGGCTTCGCCCTCCCCCGGATGAGCGCGGTCGGCGCCCTCGTGCTGACCGCGGCCTCAGCCGGCGCCTACGTCGCCTTCGCGCATTGGCTTTTCGTCAGCGCCCGCGTGTGGCTCAGCATCGTGTACCCGGTTCTCGCGCTGGCGGGCACCTACACTGCGCTGACGGTTTACCGCTACCTCACCGAGGAACGGGAACGGAAGAAAGTCAAGGAGGCCTTCAAGCACTACGTCTCCGCCGAAGTCATCGAGGACATGCTGGCCGATCCCGCCCACCTGCGGCTCGGCGGCGACGAGAAGGTGCTCACCGTGCTGTTCAACGACATCGTGGGCTTCTCGACGGTCTCCGAGCAGTTTCCGCCAACCGGCGTCATTGGGATTCTCAGCGACTACTACACCCGCATGACCGAGCAGGTGCTCGCCAATCGCGGCACGCTGACCAATTACATCGGCGACGAGCTGATGGCGATCTTCGGCGCCCCGGTCGCCTACGCCGATCATGCACACTGCGCTTGCAAAGCGGCACTCGCGATGCAAGACCAACGTGCGGCACTGGCCGCCGAATTCGCCAAGGTCGGGCGCCCGGCCCTGCGCGCGCGCACCGGCATCAACACAGGCACCATGCTCGTCGGCAATGTGGGATCCACGTACCGATTCGCATACACCGTGCTCGGCGACCAGGTGAACCTGACGTCCCGGCTGGAGCAGCTCAACCGGACCTACGGCACCGAGATCATGATCGGCGAGCACACCGCGGGGCTCGTCGCAGATGCGTTCCTGCTGCGCGACCTCGACCAGGTCAAGGTCAAGGGACGGGCGCAGGCGCTGCGGATCTTCGAGCTGGTCGGGATGGCGCAGGCACCACTGCCACCCAAACAGGATCGAATGTTGCGCATGTATGCCGCCGCACTGGAAGCCTACCGCCAGCGGCGCTGGATCGATGCGATGGAAATGTTCCGGCAGTGTCTGGTGCTTTGGCCAGGCGACGGCCCGTCACGCCTGATGAGCGAACGCTGCGGGAGCTATCTGGAGACGCCACCACCGGATGACTGGGACGGGGCCTTCGCGCACCAGAGCAAGTAACTGCCGCCACGCCATCCGTGCTCGATGCGCGGATGAACCATCGGTCGCCTAGGCCAATGCGAGCAGCAGGGTCGTGGAAATCCACCTGCTCCCCAAGGGCGAGCGACTGCTGGCCCGCGTAGCCGCGCACATCAGGGTGAACTGCAGACGCTGCTGCGCGAGTTCGCCGTGGCGCGCTGACGCGGGAAGCGCCGCGATCCGACGCCGGGGCGCAGAGACGATCTCGCCAGCGCCCGTTGCCGCCACGTGCGCATCGCCGCTGCCGCGGTCGTCGCCGTTCCTCCTACGCTTGGTCGGGGCGCACTCCGACACTGCCGTGCACGACCGTTGCATTGAGGGCCTGGCACTGCGATGCGATGCTCGGCGAACGCTATTTTTTTTCGAAGGAGGCGCTATGCAGGCGACGACCCAGGCGGTATTGGGCTCGCTGGTGCTGGCGATCGGAACGCACGCGGCGGCGCAGGTCACGTTCTTCGGCCGCGAGAGATTCGCGGGACGGTCGTTCACGGCCAATGGGCCCGTGGGCGAATTCGCACGCCACGGATTCAACGACCGCGCATCGTCGGCGGTCGTGCGCGGTGGGACGTGGGAGGTCTGCGAGCACACCTGGTACGACGGCCGGTGCGTGGTGCTGCGCCCGGGAACCTATGGATCCCTCGCGGCAATGGGGCTCGACAACGACTTGTCTTCAGCGCGTCCGGTGGGTAACGCCGCCCGCCACGGCGAGTATCGGACCTTCCAGTCATCGTCAGGCCACGACTATCGCCGTCGCAGGAACGAGCGGCTCTTCGAAGCGGAGGTCATCTCGGTACGGGCGGTCGTTGGTCCACCGCAGCAACGCTGCTGGATCGAGCAACAGGCCGTGACCGCCCCCTCGGCATCCAACAGCATCCCGGGCGCGATCGCCGGGGCGGTCATTGGCGGCATTCTCGGACATCAGGTCAGCGGCGGGCGCGGCCAGGACATCGCGACGGGCGTGGGGGCCGTAGGCGGCGCGGCGCTCGGTACCACGTTCGGACGTGGGTCGGGCGGGGATACGGTCGTGATGCAGGACGTGCAGCGCTGCGATCACGTCTCGACCTACTCGCAGCCAGACTACTGGGATGTGACCTACCACTTTCGTGGCCGGGAGCACCGCGTTCAGATGACAGCACCACCCGGCCCAACGATCCTCGTCAACCGGTCGGGCGAGCCGCGGGTCTGAGTAGACGCAGCCGTGACTGGCGCATGTCAACGCGCAACGAACGCGGTCGAGTGACCGCGCCCCATTCGTCAGGCGGTCTCGGCGGGACCGTGCGGTTCCTGCGCGTCCGCCTCGACGGCTGCTGCATCCGCGCGGGCGCCCTGGATCATCTCGCGCAACCAGTTGACGAGGATCCCGGTGTACGCCTGCTGCGCTGACGTCTCCGACAGGCCGTGATCGGCACCCTCGAGCATCCGATACGTCAACGAGGCGGCGCCGACCAGCGCCTCGCGGTAGTTAGCGATGACCTGGCCGGGGACGAACGCATCGCGTTCCGATTCGACGACGAGCGCATGTCCGCGGTAGCTCGCGCACGCGACCAGTGCCCGGCTCTCCTCTGACCGCACAGGCTGCCGCCGGTAGATGTCGAGCTCCTGCAAGGTTCGCAACCGGCCCTTCGGCAACGTCCAGTCCGAATCCTTGTACAGCGCCGGCGCGCGCAGGGCGAGCCACTTGACGGGCCGGAGCGCCGTCAGCAGCGCCGCGAGGTAGCCACCGTAGCTGCTGCCGACCACCGCAATCGCCGACGCGTCGACGCCACGCTGGTCCACGAGCGAGTCGTGGGCCGCCAGGACGTCGCGCAGGTTGTCCTCTCGCGAGACCGTCTCGTATCGCGACTGCGTGCGGGCGTGCCCCCGCAAGTCGAAGGTCAGGCAGATGCAGCCGAGCGCGGCCACCTCTCGCGCCCGAGCCAGGTACTGCTGCTGGCTGCCGCCCCAGCCGTGCACGAACAGTACGCCCGGAATCAGCGTGCCCGGCGTGACCAGCGTGCCCGCGATGTCCTCGCCGTCGACCGCAATCTCGAGCAGCTCATCCCGCGTCGGCATCGTGGAGTTCGACGGCGTACTTGATCACCGGACCCGCGCCAGCATCGTCACCGCGAAAGTAGACGAAGGCGTCCGCAGGTACCGCGCATTGGCCGTCGTAGGCCTCCACGGTCGCACAGCGGATCTGCCCGCGCGCAGGGTCGCGCTGAAAGGCTTCGAGCGCGAGGATCTCGGCGCCGCTCGCACCGCCGATTCGCCAGGACTGCTCCAGCACGCCTGCGCGACGTGCGCCGGTCGCATCTGCGCCGATCGCCACGTCGTAGTTGCGGCGCGAGGCGAACAACCCGTCATAGCACACGCGGGCGGCCTGGTCGTACCTGCTCGCCAGGTCCACGGCCTCGCGCGCGTCGGCGTGGAGATCATAGTCGCACAGCGACTCGAACCCGCCGCGCACAACGTCCAGGGTCGACCCACCGTAGACCTCGTGCCCCCGGTGATTCCGGGTCGATTGCTGGGTACCGCAATACGAGGCGACCAGACCACCGACCTCGACCTGTCCGACGCTGTAGGTCGTCACCGCGGCCAGATGCTCTTCGACGACGATGCCGGACTCCGCGAGTTCGTGCGCGTCAATCGCGGCGAGGGCGCTGTTGGCCTCGTCGGTCGTGTTGGCGAGATACTGGCCGCGGCCACCGATGCCGGATCCGCACTTGATCCGGATCGGACCCGCGGCAAGCAGCGCCTCCATCGCGCGTCGCGCATCGTCGCCGGTGAAGGCCGCGAAGCCGCGCAGCACCGAACCTTCCACGTGCCGGGCGAAGGCGTGCGACCAACCCCGAGGGGCCGTGGCGTCCGGGCGCACCACGGGATGGGTGATCACCTTCGTGGCGACGAAGGCGAGGGGCACCACGCCACCGTACAACTGGTCGGGCGCCACGATGCCGAGCAGGTCCGCCTCGGACCGGACCAATGCGTCCTCGGGAACGAAGTACAACGGGTGCACATACCGGTCGGCGGCATCGAACGCGCCACCGAATGACCAGCCGAGCAGCGCCGCGAGGCGCTGCGCAAGCGCCTGTCGCGAAACAGCGTCATGACCGTGCGGTCGCCCGGCGCCGTGCTTGCCGAGCGTGACCAGCGTACGCGCCCCCGAAACTGGGTGGAACCCGCCACGATGTGCAGTCGTGCCGGCGATCACGACGGGCTGCTCCTCTCCGTCATGGTTGTCGCAGCGTCGGATCGGGGCATCGACGGTAGCGCACAGGTGATGATCAGGACTCGCGAGTTCGTTACCGTCAGCGCCGGACCCCGGCCGACGCGCGGTTCGGTCGAAGCCGATCGTGCGCAAGACCGCGGTCGATCCCCGCGTTGGAGAAACTGTCCGCCAGCGTGCCTGCGGGCCACGCGTTGTTTCGCCGCTGCACGACGCGGTCCTCGATGACGTACGCGCCCTGCTGGTGCAGGATGCGTTCCACTTCGTCGACGCGGGAGTCGTCAGCGCAAACCGCGACCACCGCACCCCCCCGGCGCAACGATTGCAGTTCGAACCCCGTATGCGTGCCGCGCGCCCCGAGACTCGTCATCCCGCCCATTGCGCCACCGGCGATCGCGCCCAAGCCTGCGCCGGCCAGCGCTGCCGTGATCGGGCCTGCCGCCAAGACGGCTTCGAAGCCCGGCATCGCGACGCCCATGGAGGTCGCGGCGAGTCCCGCCAGACCGCCTATTACCCCTCCTGCAAGGCCTCCGGCCACGGTGCGGCTCGCCACGCCGGACACGGCCGACGCCGGCTCTCCTACCACCACGCCCACGTCGGCGCGGCGCACGACGAGTTCCACGTCGCTCGCGAGGAATCCTGCCTTGCGGATGGCGCGCACCGCGCTCGACGCATCGGAGACCCTTTCGAACGTACCCACGACCTTCTTCATCATGTCGTCTCTCCTTCGAACGCCGCGGGGCTTGAGGTCCCGCGGGCCTGCCGTCGCCGGATCGTGTCGTGAACTGTAGTGAGTCGCGGCACGGCCCGCGAGGCGCGGACCGCCGCGATCGGTTGTCGGAGAAACACTGAAACCGGGGACTACGCGCTGTTGGGCTCCGCGTCCATCGAGGGCCTGGATCGCATCGGCGGACCCCTCTTGTAGGACACCGCTCGACATCCGAATCCACCTGAGGCCGATGCTGCCGGGGACGCCGTCGAGGCAGAGTCCTCCACAGGGCCGGCCGCCTTCGGTACCACGGCCCGTGTGCACGAACTCACAGGAGGAGCGATGGCCCGCAAGCGAAACGAATACGGCGAAGGCAACTACGAGGCCACGAGGCAATACAACCGGGCGACGAAGAGATTCGTGGAATCCGGCCGCGTCGAACGGGCCGCACGCGACGCCGCGCCAAGTTCTCCGGAAGAGGCTGCGGAAATGAAACGCGCCGAGCAGGCGGCCCTGTTGCGTGCCAAGGGCGTGTCGCGCGAGCGCGCAACGAACTCGCCTCCGACGGATTCGGCCGCGTCCGGCACGACGTCGCATCGCGCAGGCCGCCGCTCCGGTGCCGGCGGTACGGCAGCGCCGCCCGACGACGACGGGGATCGCTAAGTCTCGCTGATCGCCGGGTTGCTCAAGCGGGTCCCGTAACGCCGGGAGGAACATCGCGCGCGCCGAGTCCCGACCGACTGGGCTCCGCCTCCGCACAACGCGGTCATTCGGACTCGCACGTCATCCGCGCGACATCCTCGGCGACTTCGCGCTCCGCGTCGGGGTATCCGTCCGACGGGACCTGGAGTCGGCGGTAATAGCCGCGGACCCTCCTCGGGCCCCCGAACACTTCGGCCGTGACGCAGCAGTACCCGCCGGATTCAGGAACCGCGGCCGCCTCGCACTTGTGCCTCGCCCACGCGCCCCAGGACCACCATGCCCGTTGACACCTTCATCGCAGCAACCCCGACGGGCCTCGCCTCCGGTACGCGATCGACCGCCAAGCCGATCCTGGTGCCAGGCCGCAGCTGCCGGCAGATCGCCCACGCGCGCCAGTTTGCCTTTCTCGTGGATGGAGAGGAGTACTTCCGCGCGGTGCGCGAAGCGCTGCTGGAAGCGCAGCGGTCGATCTTCATCCTCGGATGGGACATCGACAGCCGCCAGCAACTCGTGCCGTACGGACCGGACGACGGCTGGCCCACGCAGGTCGGCGATCTCCTGAACGCCCTCGTCAGCAGGCGGCGCAGCCTGCGTGCGTACGTGCTGACCTGGGACTTCGCGATGCTGTACGTGCTCGAGCGCGAGTGGATGCCTCTCTACAAGCTCGACTGGCGTACGCACCGGCGCTTGTCGTTCCGTCTCGACGCGAAACATCCGACCGGCGCCTCGCATCACCAGAAGTTCATAGTCGTCGACGACTCGGTGGCATTCGTCAGCGGCTTCGACCTGTCGCGTTCGCGCTGGGACACGTCCGAGCACCGTTGCGAGGAACCCCGGCGGCGCAACCCATCCGGCCTCTCCTACGGGCCGTTCCACGACGTCGGCGCGGTGGTCGAGGGCGAATGCGCTCGCTCGCTCGGCGCGCTTGCCCGTGAACGCTGGCTGCGCGCCACCGGCCGGCGCGCCCAGGTCGCCGTCGCCAAGCCTGTCGACGGGCGCTGGCCGAAGTCCATCTTGCCCGCGCTCCGCGACGTGCCCGTTGCCATCGCGCGCACCCAGCCCGCGCTGGACGAGCATCCACCCGTCGCCGAAGTCCGCCTGCTGCACCTCGACGCGATCGCCGCCGCCCGGCGCGACATCTTCGCCGAGAACCAGTACTTCACCTCGACGATGATCGCGCGCGCGTTCCGCGAGCGTCTCGACGAACAGCACGGACCCGACATCGCAGTCGTCTCGCCGCAGACGCAGAGCGGATGGCTGGAGGCGAATACGATGGGCGTGCTCCGGGCGCGCCTGCATCGCGACCTCACCGCAGCCGATCGCTTCGGTCACTACCGCCTGCTTTGCCCGAAGCTGCCGTGGCTCTCCGACGAAAAGGGCTGCCTCAACGTGCACAGCAAGGTGCTGGTCGTCGACGATCGGCTGGCGATCGTCGGTTCGGCCAATCTCTCCGACCGTTCGATGGGGCTCGACACCGAGCTCTGCCTCGCGATCGAGGCCAACGGCGACGCGAACATCCGATCGGCGATTGCCGCCTTTCGCAACCGGCTCCTTGCCGAGCACCTCGACTCCGATCCGGCGACGGTCAGGGACGCGCACGAGCACCACGGGCGGCTGATCGCGGCCATCGAGTCGATGTGCCGGCCCGGCAAACGCACGCTTGCCGCAATGAACCCGCCGCTCGATCCGACGCTCGACGCGATCGTGCCCGATCACTCCGTGCTCGATCCCGAGCAGCCGATCGACCCGGACATGCTCGTGGCCGCCCTCGTTCCGGAACCCGCGACCCGCGAGGAGACGCGCGTGCGGGCGCTGGCGCTCGCTGCCGTGCTGCTGGCGATCGCCGCCGCCGCGCTTTCCTGGCGCTACGTACCTTCGGCAGATTGGCTCGAGTTGGGCACGATCGTCGCCTACGCCCAACACCTGGAGAATCAGCCACTGGTGGTGGCCGCGACGTTGGCGGCGTACGTGCTCGGCGGCGTGTTGCTGGTCCCGGTCACCTTGCTGATCGGCGCGACCGTGCTCGTCTTCGGACCGATCGAGGGCGCGCTGTACGCGATTGGCGGTACGCTCGCGAGTGCAGCGTCGACCTACACCATCGGACGAGCGCTCGGGCGCGACCTCGTGCGGCGCCTGGCCGGTCGCGGACTCAATGCGCTGTCGCGGCGTCTGGCGAAGCAAGGGCTGCTCGCGATGACGCTCGTGCGCCTGCTTCCGCTCGCGCCCTTCTCGATCGTCAATGCCGTCGCCGGCGCCTCGCACATCGGCTGGCGCGACTTCCTGTTCGGCACGCTGCTCGGGATGCTTCCCGGCATTGTCGTCATCGCCACGTTCGTCGACAGCACGGTGGCCGTCGTGAACGACCCGAGTCCGCGCACGATCACCGTGCTCGTGGCCGTTGCCGCTGTCGCATGCGCGGCCATCTGGTCGACGCAACGGTGGGTCGCGCGCACGTCGGCCCGGGTCGCGTCGCCCGAGCATGGCGGCTGAACCCGCGGCCCGACCGCTGACCGTGGCGACGTGGAACGTGCACGGCGGCGTGGGCCGCGATCGCCACTATTCGCCGTCCCGGATCGCCGACGTCGTGCTCGAGACCGGCGCGGACGTGATCGCTCTGCAGGAAGTCGGCTCCAAGGACTCCAGCGAAGTCCTGCTCGATGCCCTGGTGGGCGGCACCGGATTCACTGCCATCGACGGTTGGACGTGCCGACGGGGCGACTGCGATTTCGGCAACGTGGTGCTGTCGCGCTTCCCGATCGTCGCAGCCCATCGCCTCGACCTGACCGTGGGCGGCCGCGAGCCGCGTGGCGCGCTCGACGTCGTTGCCACCACACCGCAGGGCGCGTTGCGCGTCATCGGCACGCATCTGGGCCTGTGGCCGGGCGAGCGGCGGGCGCAGGTCAGGCAATTGCTCGGCGCGCTCGCGGGCGAGGCGCCGCTGCCGACCGTGCTCACCGGCGACGTCAACGAGTGGTATCTGTGGGGCCGCCCGTTGCGCTGGCTCCACCGCCACTTCGAACCGACCCCGGCGCCGGCGACGTTCCCGGCGTGGCGCCCGATGCTCTCGCTGGATCGCCTGTGGACGAAGCCCGCGAGCCTGCTGGCGGAGCTGCGCGTGCACCGCTCGGCGCTGGCCCGTGCGGCGAGCGATCACCTGCCACTGGTCGCCAGGCTTGCAATGGCGGCAAGGGCTGCGCCATCGCGCGGCGCAGGAAGTCGATGAGTCGTTCCAGATGCCGTTCGAGGTCGACGAAGGAGTCGTGCTCGCCGCTCAACACCAGCAACTCCACCGCCTCGTGGGCGCGGGCAGCGAAGATCTGCCGCGCCTCGTCGGGCGGGACCACCTCGTCGTCGGCACCGTGTACCAGCAGAACGGGGCAGATCACCCGCGCGATCGTCGCCACGGGCGCGATCTCGTCGAAGCGGTAGCCGATCGTTTCCTGCACGTAGTCAAGGACGTAGCGCCCGAGCGGTCGCTCGGGGATGCGCTTGTGCGTCAGCCAGCGCCGCATCATCGTGGCCGGATGCGAGAACGCCGCCACGCTCACCACCGCCGCCACTTCCGGCCGCCGCGATGCCACGAGCAGCACGGCACCCGCGCCGACCGAATGCCCGATGAGGCCGATGCGTCGGGCGTCGACCTCCGCACGCCTCGTCAGCCACCGCATGGCGTGCTCCACGTCCTCGGCGAAACGCGGCAGCGACGCGAAGCTGTCGTTGTCGCTCGCGCCGTGGCAGCGCGCATCGAGGAACAGCGAGGCGAAACCAGCCTCGCAGAGCGGTCGCGCGAGCGGCAGCATCATCGCCGCATTGCCGCCCCAGCCGTGCAGCACGATCACGGTCGGACATGGAAGCGCAGTACCGGTCGCCGGCGGGATCAGCCAGCCATGCAGCCGGCGCCCATTCGCGGTGTCGATACGCACCGTCTCGACCGGCAAGCCGTAATCGGCCGGCGTGCGATCGTGCGCCATTCGTGGCGCCACGAGGCTCGCGCGGATACCCCACCGCAGCATGCCGCGAAACAATCCGATGCCGGCGACGGTGGCCGCGACGAAGGCCAGAGACTGCGTGAGCGCGGACACTTCAGCCGCCTGGTGTCACGCGACCGCAGGCGGTCACGGGGAACCCAGGATTTCCTGTGTGGTGGCCGCCGTCGCGAAGGCGCCGTGCAGCGCGGCCACGAACGCGCGGTGCACCTGCGTCGCCGGAACCGGTTCGCCCGCGAACGTGAGCGCCCGCGTCGCGCAGGCGTCTTGCGCGAGCCGGCACGCGAAGCCGAGGTCGAACGCGGCGGTTTGCGCGCGGGACACGACCGACATGGTAAGCGATCGGCCCCACTGGCGCAGACTTCGGGTCCTGCAACGACCCGTTACCGCGGCGCGTCACTCGCCACGAGGCCCCGGATCGCCGCGAGCTTTGCCTTTACGCGCTCCGCGTTTTCGGAGCCCATCCGCAGCATGATCTTCTGGCCGGCAGGCAGGGCCTCCAGGCGCGGATCGGCGAACTCCCACAGGACTTTCGGCTGCACGAGGGCCAGCGGTCCGACGGTCGTCGGCGTGGCGAGCATCGTATCGATCGCCTCGATCAACCGGTCGTTGAAGTGCCCGCTCGGGTAGCCCAGTTCGCGGTATGCCTCTTGGAAGCGCGGGTACCACTGCACGTACACGGCGACCAGTTGCGCGGCGTCGCTCGCGTCCAGCAGGCGCAGCAGGGGCTCGTAGCGTCGCGCGTTGGCTGCCGCGACGACCGGGCTGCCGCCGGCGAATTCGACCGCCAATGCACCCTCCACCGGTTTCACCGGCGACATCCGCTGGGGCACGGTCTTGCGGGGCAGGTTGTCCACGGTGACCACGATGCGGCGGATCAGGTCCTGTGGGACCAGCCATCGCCCGAGATCCCCTCGGCCGAGCGACGCCGCGAGCGCCGTGACGAACGAGTCGTCGCTTTGCGCAAGCGAGGGCAGCGGCGCTCCCGCGGGCGCCTCGGGAAGCGGGTGGCGAAGCGTCGGAAGCTCGGGCGCGGCGAGGGATGGCATCGCCGCGGAGGGCGAAAGGGCGGGCCTCGTGGCGAAGTCCGGCGGCGCGGTGGGCGCCGGAGCAAGCAGCTCCGTGTAGGCGAGCCAGATCCCGATCGCAGCCAGCGTGACAACCGCAACGACACCGACGAAGACCGGCGCCGTCCGGGAGCGACCCGGCACCTCCGACAGCGGCAAGTCGTCGTCCGCAACGACGACCGGCCCCATCACCGTGTGCAGTTCCCGGGCTGTGGGCGTATTCATGTCGCCTCCGGTGGATGATGCAGGGCCGGACGCACGCTCGCCGAACCACGACCTCGCGTACCCCTAAGAAGATTCGACCCGGTGCACTCCGAAGAGTTCGTCGCGAGGACCCGTTCGCGTCGATCCAGGCCAACCGGCCGAGGCCCAAGTCGGTGCCGGCCACGGCGGAGCCCGCGCCGGACTCCGGCACAATCCGGGCATGGCAACGACACGCATCGTCTTCCTGGTCCCGGGTTTCTTCGGCTTCACCGCCGTCGGGGCGGTGAGCTACTTCCACGACGTCGAGCGGACGCTCGACCGCGCGCTGCGCCGGCGCGGCGTCGAGGCCCGCATCGTACGCTGCCGGACCCAGCCCACGGCTTCGATCCCGCGCCGCGCGGATCACCTGCGCAAACAGGTCATACGCAGCGGCGGATTGCGGGCCGGCGCACTGCACTTCGTCGGTCATTCCACTGGCGGCCTCGATGTCCGCATGCTGCTGACGCCGGGCGTGAAGATCTCGAGCGGCGACTCGGAGGAGCGCATTGCCCACCTGACGAAGACGGCCGTCACCGTGGCCACGCCTCACCACGGCACGCCGCTCGCGAATCACTTCATCACCGTCCAGGGCCAGGCGCTGCTGCTGGTGCTGAGCGCGCTCGCGACGTCCGGGCAGGGGCGCGGCGCGATTCTGGCCGCCGCGCACGCCGTCGCGCTGGTCGCACGGCTCGACGATTGGGTGGGACGCCGGGATACCTCCCTCGATCGTGTCGCCGACAACCTGTTGCGCAAGATCCGCTTCGACCGTGGCGATCCCACGTGGAAGTACCTCGGCGAGATCGAGCGCGACCAGGGCGCGGTGCTGCAGTTGACGCCCGAGGGGATCGAACTGTTCGACGCGGCCGTGGCGGATCGCGCCGGGATCGACTACGGCTGCGTCGTCGCTGGCGTGCCGAGGCCGAGCGAGACGTTCCGGATGAAGGAGCTCCTGGATCCGGAGTACATGGCACTGCGCGCCCTGTTCCGGCTGCTGCACGCGCTGACCGCGCGACCTCACCCGCGCTATCCGTATCCGAAACCAAGCGGGACGACACAACGCCAGCTCGATCGCGGGCTGGGCTTCGAAACGACCCCGCGCGCCAGCGACGGCGTCGTGCCGACGTTCTCCCAGCTGCACGGCCGCCTGCTGCATGTCGCCTGCGCCGATCACCTCGACGTCGTCGGGCACTACACGCTGGCCGGCGGGACCAGCGGCAACTGGCTACCCTCGGGCGCCGGCTTCACGCCGGAAGCATTCGACGCCACCTGGGACGCGGTCGCCGCCGCGATCGCACGGGGCGGCAAGGCACGCCGCGCATGAGGCTCACCTCGTCGCATCCGTCACGAACGGGAACGCTCCCACCATGAAGAAGAACATCCTGATCCTCGGCGCCGGCACCGCTGGCGCGCTCGTGGCCAACACGCTGGTCCGCAAGCTCGATCTCACGCAGTGGGACGTCACGGTGGTCGATCGCGCCAGCGAGCACGTGTACCAGCCCGGCCTCCTGTTCCTGCCGTTCCGCCTGTACGGCTACGAGCGCCGCGAGGACGTCGCCCGGCCGATCGAGTCGCCGCTGCCGGCTTCGGCTCGCTTCGTCAACGCCGAGGTCGAGGCGATCGACACCACGTCACGACGGGTGCAGACGAGTGCCGGTGCGATCCACTATGAGTGGCTGATCGTCGCGCTCGGCTGCGAAGGCCGCGCCGACGAGGTCGAGGGGCTGATCGACGCCGGCAAGGCCGGCAACGCGCACACGTTCTACACGCTGGATGGCGCGCTTGCGATGCAGGACGCGCTCGAGCGCATGGAGAGCGGCCACCTGGTGCTCGACATCGCCGACCACCCGGTCAAGTGCCCGGTGGCGCCGATCGAGTTCGTCTTCCTGGCCGACTATTTCTTCCGGCTGCGCAAGCGCCGCGACCGGATCAGGATCACGCTCGTCACGCCGCTCACCGGCTGCTTCACCAAGCCGGTCGCGACCGAGGTGCTGAGCGGGCTCCTGGTCGAGAAGAACATCGAGGTCGTGCCCAACTTCGTGCTGGCGAGCGTCGACGGTACCAAGCGCAGGATCACGTCCTTCGACGGCCGCAGCGTCGACTACGACCTGCTCGTGGCGATCGCTCCCAACCTCGGCCCCGAGGTGCTCACGGACGCGAAGCTCGCCGACGAGAGCGGCTACGCGCTCACCGATCCACGCACGCTCAAGGCGCGCAAGGCCGAGCACGTCTACGTGATCGGCGACAACACCAACGTGGCGACGTCGAAGGCGGGATCGGTCGCGCACTTCGAGGCGGAGACGCTGGTCGAGAACCTGCTGCGCGAGATGAAGGGGGAGAAGCCGCTGCCCTCGTTCGACGGCCACTCGAACTGCTTCATCGAGACCGGGTTCAGCAAGGCGATGCTGCTCGACTTCAACTACGACCTCGAGCCGCTGCCCGGCAAGTTCCCGCTGCCCGGCGTGGGTCCGATGACGCTCCTCGGCGAGTCCCGTCTCAATCACTGGGGCAAGCTCGCGTTCCGTTGGGTGTACTGGAACATGCTGCTGCCGGGCAGGCTTGCCGACGTCCCCCTCCTGACCGCGAAGATGAGCTTCCTCGGCAAGGAGCTTGCGCGCGCCCCGCAGGTCCGTCGCGCGCACGCCGCCAAGGTGGGCCAGCTGATGAGCAAGGAGGTCGTCACGATCGGCACCGGCCGGCCGCTCGGCGAGGCCGCCGAGCTCCTCACCCGGCACAAGGTCAGCGGCCTGCCGGTGGTCGACGTCGACGGGCGCCTCGTCGGACTCATCTCCGAGGCGGATTTCGTCTCGGCGCTCGACGTGCGCCATCCGGTGCGCCGCAAGCCGATGGGAACCATCGTCGACGACCTGATGACCGATCACCCGGTCACCATCGCCGAGGACGACACGCTGGAGACCGCGATCGAACGCATGGAGAACAAGCGCGTCAAGCGGCTGGTGGTCGTCGACGGCGAAGCGCGCGTACGCGGGATCATCTCCCGGCGCGACGTGCTGAAGATGTACACCGCGAAGTAACACCGCGACTCGCGGCGGCGCGGGAGGGCGTCAGCGACGGGGCCGGCCGAGCGCTGCCAGCGCCGCGCCGACGATATGCGCTGCGTCGACGGCGAAGAACGAACGCAGGCCCGCACGGGTGTCGCTGCGGCCAAAGCCGTCGGTGCCGAGCGTGACGTAGCGACGGCCCTCCGGGACGCAGGCGCGGATCAGGTCCGGCACCGCGCTCACGTAATCGGTGGCCGCGACGATCGGCCCGGTCGTGCCATCGAGGCACTGCCGGACCCAGCTCGCGCTGCCGGCGACGCCCGGACGCGCCTCGTTCACCGCGTCCGACGCGCCCGCGCAAGTCATGCCGTCCCAGCGCAACTCCGTCCAGCTGGTGACGCTCCACACGTTCGCCGCGACGCCGTGGTCACGTTCCAGCACGTCCGCCGCGGCAATCGCCTCGCGCAGGATCGTGCCCGACCCCAGCAACTGTACCTGTGCATCGGCACGTCCGCGCAGCAGGTACATGCCACGCAGGATCCCCTGCTCCACGGCCGTGCCGCCCGGCTGCGCCGGCACCTCGGCGAGCGCGGGTTGCACGTAGTTCTCGTTCATCACGGTCACGTAGTAGAAGACGTCCTCGCGCGCCTCCAGGATCCGGCGCATGCCGTCCTGCAGGATCACGGTGAGCTCGCAGCCGAAGCAGGGATCGTAGGCACGGCACGTCGGCACGGTCGACGCCCACAGGTGGCTCGTGCCGTCCTGGTGCTGCAGGCCCTCGCCGGAGAGCGTCGTGCGCCCGGCGGTCGCGCCGAGCAGGAAGCCGCGCGCGCGCTGGTCCGCCGCCGCGTGGATCAGGTCGGCGATGCGCTGGAAGCCGAAGCACGAGTAGAAGATGTAGCACGGCAGCATCGGCACGCCGTGCGTGCTGTAGCTCGTCGCCGCGGCGATCCACGAGCTGATCGCGCCGGCCTCGCTGATGCCTTCCTCGAGGATCTGCCCGTCCTTCGCCTCCTTGTAATAAAGGAGCTCGTCGCGGTCCTCGGGCTCGTAGAGCTGACCCATCGACGAATAGATCGCGACCTGCCGGAACAGCGCCTGCATGCCGAACGTGCGCGCCTCGTCGGCGACGATCGGCACGATGTGCGAGCCAAGCGTCGCATCGCGCAGCACCTGCGTCAGGAACTGCACGAACACCATCGTCGTCGACTGCTCGCGCCCCCTCGCGGCGGCGTCGCCATGGCCGCGGGCGCCCGTCCCCTCGACCCGCCTGGCGAACGACGCGAGTGCCGGCACGGCGATCGCGGGCGCCGCGTCGGAACGCACCGGCAGGTAGCCGCCGAGCGCGTTGCGGCGCGCGTGGAGGTAGCGCATCTCCGGGCCGTCCGGCGCCGGCGCGTAGTACGCGAGTTCGTGCACGTCGCGGTCGGAGAGCGGCAGCGCGAAGCGGTCGCGGAAGGCGAGAAGCGCGTCGTCCTCGAGCTTCTTCGCCTGGTGCGCCCCCATCTTCCCCTGCGCCCAGTGCCCCATCCCGTAGCCCTTCTTGGTCTGCGCCAGGATCACGGTCGGCTGGCCGCCGTGACTCACGGCAGCCTGGTACGCGGCGTGGATCTTCACCGGGTCGTGGCCGCCGCGGCGCAGGCGGTCGATGTCGTCGTCGGAGAGGTGCGCGACGAGGGCCTTGAGCTCCGGGTACCTGCTGAAGAAGTGCTCGCGGTTGAAGCGCCCGTCGGTCGCCGCGTACTTCTGGAACTCGCCGTCGACGGTCTCGTGCAGGCGCTTCAGGATCACGTGGTCGTGATCACGCGCGAACAGCGAGTCCCATTCCGTGCCCCACAACAGCTTGATCACGTTCCAGCCGGCGCCGGCGAAGAGCCCCTCGAGCTCCTGGATGATCGAGCCGTTGCCGCGTACCGGACCGTCGAGACGCTGCAGGTTGCAGTTGACGACGAAGATCAGGTTGTCGAGACCCTCGCGGCCGGCGAGCGACAGGCCGGCGAGCGACTCGGGCTCGTCCATTTCGCCGTCGCCGACGAACGTCCACACCTTGCGGCCCTTCGTGTCGAGGACCGACCGGTCGTCGAGGTAGCGCATGAAGCGCGCCTGGTAGATCGCCTGGATCGGCCCGAGGCCCATCGACCCCGTCGGGAACTGCCAGAAACGGGGCATCAGCCACGGGTGGCAATACGACGACAGGCCGCCACCGCCGACTTCGCGCCTGTAGCGGTCGAGGTTCCCTGCGGTCAGGCGGCCTTCGAGGAAAGCGCGGGCGTACACGCCGGGCGCCGCGTGCGGCTGGAAGAACACGAGGTCGCCGCCGCGGGTCCCGGCCGCGTCGTCGTGACCACGAAAGAAATGGTTGAAGCCGACCTCGAACAGATCCGCGATCGATGCGTAGGTGGCGATGTGGCCGCCCAGCTCCGGGTGGGCGCGGTTCGCCCGCACGACCATCGCGAGCGCGTTCCAGCGCACCGCCGCGCCGATGCGGCTCTCAAGTTCGATGTTGCCCGGATACTGCGGCTGGTCGGCGAGGCCGATCGTGTTGCAGTAAGGCGTGTTGAACACCGGCGGCAGCGGAATTCGGTGCGACCGCGCCTCGTCGAGGAGCTTCCGCAGCACGAACGTCGCGCGCTCCGGACCCTCGGCCTCGAGCACCGCGCGGAAGGCCTCGATCCACTCACGCGTCTCGACCGGGTCGGCGTCGGCCGGCGCGACGCGCGACCACGCCTGCGGGTGGATGGTCCAGGCTTTCGGGTCGAGGCGGTCGTTCATGCAGAAACGTGTTGCCGCCCGCGCGGTTCGGGCGTCGCCGAGTCAGCGTATCACGGGTCGACGCGGCACGGCGCGGCGGATGCGGCGTTCGCGCATGGAACCCGGTCGACACATCGGGGCTTCGATGGTGCAAACTCCGCAGCGCACGGCTCCGCGAGCGAGCCGGAAAGTGACGGAGGAGCCATGCAACGACTCGCAGTCGCACTGGTTGCGCTCGCCGCGGCGACCGTGACGCCGGCGTCCGCGCAGGCATTGGAGAAGGCGACGGTGCGCTCGGGCGACGTGGACGTGCCGATCGAGGTCGCGCGACCCGCAGGCGCGGGGCCCTTTGCGCCACTGCTCTACATCCACGCACGCCGCGGCCTCGAGAACGAGGACCGCCAGAAGATGCGCGAGCTCGCCGATATGGGCTTCGTCGTCGTCGCGCCCGACTGGCAATCCGGCCGTTTCCTCGAGCGCTGGCCCGTCGCACACGACCCGGCGACCGAGGCCGACGTCGAGGCCGCGTTCGATCACCTGGCGAAACGGACC